>Ga0075342_1000001_pt1 | contig 244598 bp, 240 predicted proteins | sample RushOxbow_ThreeS_3_FD_120085 | JGI IMG/M metagenome (GOLD analysis project Ga0075342, IMG submission 120085) | Natural and restored wetland microbial communities from the San Francisco Bay, California, USA, that impact long-term carbon... | ecosystem: Environmental > Terrestrial > Soil >...
CCTACCCCACCAAAGTCAAGGTCACAGACGAGCAGATGGACGCCGTCAACATCGAGGGCGAGGAGTTCCACCCGGAGTGGAACTACACCATCACTCCGTCAGAAATTTAGCTGCGTCTCCTTAGCCCTTCCCGAGCTGCAAATCGGCAAGGCTGCCCAAAGAGACCAGCGGGACGGTTGCCACCCTTGCCAGGTGAAACTTGGGCTTCGATACGCCCAACCAGGCTCAGCGACGGCCCAACAGTTCTTCGACCACTGCAGTGGGACTGTGTGGTTTGCCCTTTTGGTGCGAGGGTTTCCTCAATTCATCGATGATCTTGCGTATCTCCTTCCGCGAGGAGACGACCCGTCGCCCTTTGTGGCTTCCACCTACAAGTTCTTCCACCTTTTTCACCAGGGCGGAGCGATGGCGACTGCCCGATGAGTTCTTTTCGGCCCCTTTCGTGCTGCTCCCATGGTTCGGCTTGGGGGTGTTCTTCTGCTTGGCGTCGGGCATCTGCTCCTTGCCAGCCCGATTCGCCTGGGCACCGGAATCGGGGGTCCCCGCCGGGCTCGGCAAAGCTGCCTGCGTGCTCGCCGAGTCCGAGCCGCCACCGCACCCGGCGAGCACCGGTAGCACGGTGAGGAGAACCGCGGAGAGAACGATCCGAAGGCTTGGGGCGAGGTGATGCATCGAGAGGAAGAACCCTCGCCGCCGAAGCGGCGAGGGTTCTCGAACCTATTGATTCTTAGCTTTCGGCTCGGAAGGTGATGTTGTCGAGGACAACGGGTTCCCCTGCTTCGCCTAGCACCTTGCCACTTAGGTCGAACCCGCCTATGTTGATGCTGCCCCCAGCAATGAGGGCCGTGGTTTCTTCAAGCGGCGAAAGGATGAGTAGCTTGCCGGCTGCCGGCCGGAAGCCGGCAGGCAGGGTGAAGACGAAGCCTTCGGCGCCAGCGGACGCGATGCCCTGCAGGTGGACGACTCCCTCGTGATCCTTGAAGAAGCCAACCGGATTGTAGCTGTAGAAGGGAGTTCCAGACGGCAGGTTGGAGGCACCGCCCTCGAAACCCGGCTCGCCCGGAGCGCCGACGAGGTGGGTCGCTTCGGGTGGAGTTAGCGAGGCCGCACTCGGCACCGTGCTCAGCGACGACTCCTTCACCTTGGCGCCGGTCACGGCGTTGTTCTTGATCTTGTTGGTGACAACCGAGTTCTTCTTGATCTTCTTCTTTGTCACCGCGTTGTTCTTCAGCTGCTTGGTTCCCACGCTGTTCTTCGGCAGCTGGGTCGCGGCGAAGGCAGTGCCTCCGAGAACGACGAAGACGGCGATCGACGACATCACATTCGCGTACGTGAGTCGCTTGCGTATCTGCTTCACGGAGATCTCCTTGGTGTTGGGGACGAGCGCGGGCACCTGCCGGCTGGCGGCCCCGGCTTTGCTCAAACCACCCTTTCAGGTTCCCGGAGCCAATGTCAAGGGCAGCGGACGGGTCTGCTGAGGCGCCACGGGCCTCGGCCTGCTCGGCCGCATCGAAGACGACCAAGCGCTGTTCATAACCAGCGCCGCGCCATTCAAGAAGGCCATCGTCGGCGAGCTGCGCGGAGAGGCAAGCGTCGCCAGTCTCGTCCGGCTCCACCCGCTCGAGCCCGAGGACGCGCTGCTCGGCATGGACCTCTTCGAAGCCAACCCAGGCCTGGACGCCCGGGATGCCGTGTTCGCAGCTGTCGCTCTCAACCGGGGGATCGAGGTCATCCTCACCACCGACCGTGCCTTCGACGAAGTCCGTGGTCTCGAGCGCATCGACCCAAGCGACGAACGAGCCATTGCGACTCTGCTCGACTGAGTAATCGAGCCGCGGTCGGCTGAGCGCTCAGCCGCCGCGCTCGGCCTCGTCGGCCGCTTCCGCCAACCGCTCGACCAAGCGGGCGAACTCTTCGATCCCGGGATCGACCTTGCCGTACTGGCCGGCGGCGTAGCGGGCGTAGACGCCCTCGAGGATGATCGCCAGCTTCCAGTAGCCGAGGGCGACGAAGAAGTCGAGCTGGGAGAGGTCGCGGCCGGAGCGCTCGGCGTAGCCGGCCTTCAGCTCCTCGCGCCCGGGGAAGCCGGGCGCGAGGGTCGCCGGCTGGCCGAGCGCGACCAGCTCGTCGCCCGGCTCGGGCCAGTAGACCATCAGCAGGCCGACGTCGGCGAGCGGGTCGCCGAGCGTGCAGAGCTCCCAGTCGACGACCGCGGCGACCTCGCCGCTCGGCGCCAGGATCATGTTGTCGAGGCGGTAGTCGCCGTGCACGATCGTCGCCTGCCCCTGCTCGGGGATGCGCGCCGCGAGGCGCTCGTGGACGTCGTCGACCACGGGCAGCTCGCGCGTCTTCGACTTCTCCCACTGGCCGTGCCAGCGGCGCAGCTGGCGGGCGACGTAGTCCTCCTTGCGGCCGAGGTCGCCGAGGCCGACGGCGTCGGGGTCGACGGCGTGGATCGCGACCAGGGTGTCGACCACGCGCTCGCCGATCGCCCGCCGGTCGCCCTCGTCGGGGAAGGCCGACGCCTCGGCGAGGCCGCGCAGGATCGGGCCCTCGACGAACTCCATCACGTAGAAGGGGGCTTCGTTGACGCTCTCGTCCCTGCAGAGGCCGACGACGGGCGGGACCGGCACGGGCGTCGGCGCCAGAGCGGAGACGACCTTGTGCTCGCGCCCCATGTCGTGGGCGGAGCCGAGCCGCTTGCCGAGCGGCGGCCGGCGCAGCGCCCAGCGCGCTCCGTCAGCGTCGGTCACTCCGTAGGTCAGGTTCGAGTGCCCACCCGAGATCCGCTCGAAGGAGAGAGGCAGCTCGGCGCCCGGCACGTTGTCGCGAAACCAGCCTTCGACGCCGTCGCGATCGATGCCCTGAGGCGCCTCGGCTCTGCCGTCGGCGGTGCCTGTAGCCTCGTCGCCCATCGCCGCGCAAGCATATTCCCGCCGCCGCCTTCGCCTCAGCCCATCGCTCGCCAACCGGCTGACGATCGGCTTCGCGATCGCCTTCGCCGTGCTGACCGGGCTCGCGGTGATCGGCGTCGCCCGCTTCCTCCAGCAGCGCCAGGACTTCGAGGACGCGACCGCCCGCTCCTACCAGGTCGAGATCGCGGCCCGCAACCATCTCGCCGAAGGCGTTCGCGTCCGCGCGGCGCGAGCGACGATCATCGAACAGCAGCGCAAGCGGCAGCACCTGCGCAACGACATCGACGGCAAGACGCGCGACACGGCGCTGCTCGTCGGGGCCGGCCTGATCGCCGGCCTGACCGGCGCCGCGCTGCTCTTCGCCGGCCTGATCGCCTCGATGCGAAGACCGCTGGAGGAGCTGGTCGAGGCCTCCGGCCGCCTCGCCGGCGGCGACCTCGATGCGCGCGTCAAAGTGGGCGGGCTCTCGGAGACGGCGGCGCTGGGCAACGCCTTCAACGAGATGGCCGCGGAGTTGCAGCGGCGGGCTGGGGAACGCGACCAGCTGGAAACGATGAAGGACGAGTTCGTGCTCACCGCCTCGCACGAGCTGCGCAGCCCGCTCACCTCGGTGCAGGGCTTCGCCGAGCTGCTGATGCTCGAGCGCGACCGGCTCAGCCCCAAGCAGGCCGAGACGGTCGAGGTGATCCTCGACAACACCCGTCACCTGGTGCGCCTGCTCAACGACCTGCTCGACCTGGCGCGCAGCGACGCCGGGAGGCTGACGATCAAGACGCAGCCGACCGACGTCGGCGCCCTGGCAGAGGATGCGGCGCGGACGATGCGCGGCCAGACCGAGGGCAAGAGCCAGCGCCTCGACCTCGTCGTCGAACCAGGCCTGCCGTGGATCGAGGCCGACCGCGACCGCATCCGCCAGGTGCTGGTCAACCTGCTGACCAACGCGCACGCGTACTGCCCGGAGGGCGCGACGATCGCCTTGACGGCCAGCCGCCGCGACGATCGCGATGATGGCGTGCAGCTCGTCGTCGAAGACGACGGGCCAGGCATGGCAGGGGACCAACTCGAGCACATATTCGAGCGATTCACCCGCGGCGACGCAGGGCTGACCCAGCACGTCGGCGGCACCGGCCTCGGCCTGGCGATCTCGAAGTCGCTGGTCGAGCTGCACGGCGGCACGATCGAGGCCAGCTCGGCGCCGGGGGCCGGCTCGACCTTCCGCGTCTGGCTGCCGGAGGCCTCGTGAGCACGCGCGTCCTGATCGCCGACGACTCGGAGACGATCCTGCTGCTGATGCGCACGCGGCTGGAGATGGAGGGCTACGAGGTGCTGACCGCGGCCGACGGCGTCGAGGCGGTCGAGGCGGTGCGCGGCGCCGACCCGGGTCCCGACGTCCTCCTGCTCGACGCGATGATGCCGCGCAAGTCCGGCATCGAAGCGCTGCGCGAGCTGCGCGCCGAAGGCGTCGAGACCCCGGTGCTGATCGTCAGCGCCCACCAGGACGAGATGGACGCGAGCGCCGCCAGCGGCACCGAGGTCAGCGGCTACGTCACCAAGCCGATCGACTTCGACCGCCTCTTCGTGACGATCTCCGAGCTGACCGCCGGCTAGTTCTTCGCGATCTCCAGCCGGATCTCGCGGCCCTGGAGCTTCGTCCCGTTGAGGAACTCGACCGTGCGCTCGGCGACGTCGGGGGCGACGTGGACGAAGGAGAAGCGGTGCAGGACGTGGACGTCGTGGACCGCCTCCTCGGGCAGGACGGCGCCCTCGCGCAGGGCCCAACGCAGATCCTCCTCGGAGATGCCGCTGCGCTCGCCGCGGTTGACGAAGAGCTTCACCGACTTCGGCGCCTTGCCGTCGGGCTTCGGCTCCGGCTTGCGCTCGTCGCGGTCGCGGCGGCGCGGTCGCGGCGCGTGCTCGAGCCGCTCCTCGGGCGTTTCCCACTCGCCGATCGTCGTCTTCACGTCGCGCTCGATGCGGCCGATCTCGTCGCGTTCCGCCGGGGTGACGAGGGTGATCGCGCGACCGGTGCGGCCGACCCGCCCGGTGCGGCCGATGCGATGAACGTAGACCTCAGAGGAACCGGGCACGTCGTAGTTGATCACATGGGTGACGTGCTCGATGTCGAGCCCGCGGGCGGCGATGTCGGTGGCGACGAGCAGCCGTACCCGGTGGTCCTTGAAGGCGATCATCACGCCGTCGCGCGAGCCCTGGCTCATGTCGCCGTGCAGCGCCTTGACGTCGAGGCCTTTGTCCTTCAGCGTCCTCTCCAGGCGCGAGGCGCCGATCTTGGTGCGACAGAAGATGATCGCCTGCTCCGGTTCCTCGGCGCGAAGCAGCTCGACCAGCTTCGCGGCCTTCTCCCGCGCCGGGACCTCCAGGTAGGCCTGGGCGATCGCGTCTACCGTGAGCTTCTTCGGCGTGATCCGGATCGTCGTCGGGTCGTACATGTAGCTCTCGGCGAGGCGCTTGATCGGCGGCGGCATCGTCGCCGAGAAGAGCGCCGTCTGGCGCCCACTCGGGCACATCCGCAGAATCTTCTCGACGTCCTCGATGAAGCCGAGGTCGAGCATCTCGTCTGCCTCGTCGAGGACGACGTAGCGGGCCGCCGTCAGCACCAGCGAGCGACGGCTCATCAGGTCCATCATCCGGCCGACGGTGGCGACGACGACGTGGGCCCCGGCGCGCAGCTGCGCCTGCTGCGATTTGATCGGCGCGCCGCCGAAGACGGCGACGATCTCGACGTCGAGATGCTCGGCGTAGGAGCGCAGCGCCTGCGTCACCTGGATGCAGAGCTCGCGGGTCGGGGTGAGGACGACCGCCTGCACCTCGTCGTTGGCCGGATCGACGTACTGCAGCAGCGGCAGCCCGAAGGCGGCGGTCTTGCCGGTCCCGGTCTGAGCCTGGCCGATCACGTCGTGGCCGGCGAGCAGCTCGGGGATCGCCTGGTCCTGGATCGGCGTCGGCTCGTCGAAGCCGAGCTCGTCGAGGGCCTGCTGCACCTGCGGCGAGAGCCCGAGTTCCTTGAAGGCGGTCACTTCGACGGGTCCAGGAGGAGCTTGCCGCTGCTGCGGCGGCCGATCAGGTCTTCATGGGCGCGGCCGGCTTCGGAGAGCGGGTAGACGCCTCCGACCGTGACCTCGAGCTCGCCGGCCGCGACCGCGGTGAGCAGCTCGCCGATCATCGGCGCGACCAGCTCCTGCCGCATCAGCAGGTGGGCCAGCCAGAAGCCGACCACAGCCTTGGAGCCGCGCAGCAACGCCGCCGTCGAGACGTCGCGCTGCTCGCGCGAGGCGATGCCGAAGACGACGATGCGGCCGAGCGGCGCGAGCACGCCCAGCTCCTGGTCGAAGGCCTCGCCGCCGCTCATGTGAAGGACAGCGTCGACGCGGGCGCCGCCGTTGGCCTCGCGGATCGCCGCGCCGAGGTCCTCGGAGCGGGAGTCGACGGTGGCGTCGGCGCCGAGCCGCTCGACCAATGCCCGCTTCTCCTCGCTGGAGGCGAGGCCGATCACCTTGGCGCCGGCGCGCTTGCCGAGCTGGACGGCGAGGCTGCCGGTGCCGCCTGCGGCAGCCTCGACCACCAGGGTCTCCCCCGGCTCGATCCGGGCGCAGCGCTGGACCAGCGCCATCGCGGTCAGGCCCTGCAGGAGCAGCGCCGCGGCGCGGTCGTCGTCGACCTCGTCGGGGACCGGCACCAGCAGCGCCTCGTGCACCGCCACCTTCTCCGCGTAGCCGCCGCTGCCGAGCAGGGCCGCGACGCGCCGTCCGTCCGGCGTCCGTCCGCTGACCTCGGCGCCGGGAATCAACGGCAGGGTCTGCTCGGCCAGGTAGTCGTTGCGGGTCGCGTGCGTGTCGGCGAAGTTGATCCCGCTGCGCGCGACCTCGACCAGCACCTCGCCCTCAGCGGGCGTCGGCTCCTCCACCTCGACCAGCTGCAGCTTCTCCGGCCCGCCGAACTCTTGAATCTGAATCGCCTTCATCGGCGGGGAACCATAGTCGGGTGGGGAAGCAGCGGGGCCAAGGGTGCGTCAGCGAGGTGCCCATGCTCGCTTCGCTCGCAAATTTGGAGCCGCTTCGCGGCTGAGAGCCACCTTGCCGGGGGCCGCTTCGCGAGGCACCCGCCGACGCCCCCTTGGCCCCGCTACCCTCCACCGCCCATGTCCCTCACCGTGGTCGGCTCCATAGCGTTCGACGCTGTCAAGACCCCTTTCGGGGAGCGGGAGAGGATGCTGGGCGGCGCCGCGGTGCACTTCTCGCTGGCCGCCAGCTTCTTCACGGAGGTCCGCCCGGTCGGCCCGGTCGGCGAGGACTTCGGCGAGGAGGAGTTCGCGGTGCTCGAAGGGCGCGGCGTGCGCACCGAGGACATCGAGCGCGTCGCGGGCGGGCAGTCCTTCTTCTGGCGGGGCCGCTACGAGTACGACCTCAACGTCGCCCACACCGAGGACACCCAGCTCGGCGTCTTCGGCGAGTTCGAGCCGAAGCTCTCGGCCGAGGCGGAGGCCGCCGACGTCCTCTTCCTCGCCAACATCCAGCCCGACCTGCAGCGCCAGGTCCGCGCCCGGTGCGCCGCGGCCCGCTTCTCCGCGCTCGACTCGATGAACCTCTGGATCGACACGGCGAAGGAGTCGCTGCTGGCGGCGATCGCCGAGGTCGACTGCGTGATCGTCAACGACGCGGAGGTGCGGCAGCTGACCGGCGAGTCGAACCTCGCTCGCGCCGCCCGCGCGGTGATGGAGCACGGACCGCGCGCGGTGGTCGCCAAGCAGGGCGAGTACGGCGCCGCGCTCTTCACCGGGGAGAGCTTCTTCGCCCTGCCGGGCTATCCGCTGGAGGACGTGCGCGACCCGACCGGCGCCGGCGACAGCTTCGCCGGCGGCTTCCTCGGCTACCTCGATGGCCACGACGGGGAGCTCGACGGGGCCTCGCTGCGACGGGCGATGGGCTACGGCACCGTGCTCGCCTCCTTCAACGTCGAAGACTTCGGCACCGAGCGCGTCGCCGCGCTGACCCGCGAGGAGATCGACGAGCGCTTCCACGCCCTGCACGCGATGACCCAGTTCGAGCCGCTCCCAATCCCGTAACACGGACGGGCGCGCCGAACTGCGAGAATTGCCCTGACAGGAAAACGAGCAGCGAGGAGGTGGTGATGGCCACCGAGCAGCAGATCCGAGACGCAGCCGCCGACGGGGCCGCGGGCAGCGGCACCGAGACCCTCACGGTCACCGACAACCGCACCGGCCAGACCTACGAGCTGCCGATCACCGACGGCACTGTGCGGGCGATGGACCTGCGCCAGATCAAGGTCGACCCCGACGAATTCGGGATGCTCGCCTACGACCCGGCTTTCACCAACACCGCCGCCTGCCGCTCGGCGATCACCTTCATCGACGGCGACGCCGGCATCCTCGAACACCGCGGCTACTCGATCGAGCAGCTCTGCGAGCGCTCCAGCTTCCTCGAGGTGGCCTACCTGCTGATCTTCGGCGAGCTGCCGACCGGGCCGCAGCTGGACCGCTGGGTCTTCGACATCACCCACCACACCTTCGTCCACGAGGACCTCAAGCACTTCTTCGAGGGCTTCCGCTACGACGCCCACCCGATGGGGATGCTGCTCGCCGGGGTCGGCGCGCTCTCCACCTTCTACCCGGCGGCGAAGAAGATCGACGATCCCGAAGAGCGCTACATGGCGGCGGTCCGCCTGATCGCAAAGGTGCCGACGCTGGCCGCCTTCTCCTACCGGCACAACGTCGGGCTTCCCTACGTCTACCCCGAAAACGACCTCAACTTCGCCGAGAACTTCCTCTCGATGATGTTCAAGAAGACCGAACAGAAGCACGTGCCGAAGGAGAGCCTCTCGAAGGCGCTCGACGTGCTCTTCATCCTCCACGCCGACCACGAACAGAACTGCTCGACCAGCGCCGTGCGCGGTGTCGGCTCCTCCGACGTCGACCCCTACTCGGCGGTCGCGGCCGGGGTCGCGGCGCTCTACGGCCCGCTGCACGGCGGCGCCAACGAGGCGGTGCTGCGCATGCTGCGGCGGATCGAGTCGGTCGACAACATCCCCGCCTTCCTCGAGAAGGTGAAGGCGCGCGAGGAGAAGCTGATGGGCTTCGGCCACCGCGTCTACAAGAACTATGACCCGCGGGCGCGGATCATCCAGCAGCACATGGACGAGGTCTTCGAGGCGACCGAGTACAACCCGCTGGTCGAGATCGCGCGCGAGCTCGAGAAGCAGGCGCTCGACGACGAGTTCTTCACCTCGCGCAAGCTCTACCCGAACGTCGACTTCTACTCGGGGATCATCTACGAGGCATTGGCGATCCCGACCGACATGTTCACGGTGATATTCGCGATCCCGCGCACGGCCGGCTGGGTCGCGCAGTGGATGGAGATGCACGAAGACCCCGAGCAGAAGATCGCCCGACCGCGCCAGATCTACACCGGCGAGCGCGAGCGGGAGTACGTGCCGGTCGCTGAGCGCGAAGGGCCGGAAAAGATCGTCGGGCCGCCGGCACGGCGGCCTAAGCGCCCGCGCCGCGGGGCCTGAGTAGAAGCGTCGAGCGCCGGGGGGACTGGCGCGCGGATCCTGCCCCGGCAGCTTTCCCCCATGTGCTCGGACGTGCCGGTCCCTGGGTGCCTTAAATGACACCCAGGGACCGGCACGTCCTGCGCTATCGGGACCCCCTGCTCCGCGCCACCCGCGCGAGACACCGATGCCCTGGACTCCCTACTCTGGCCACGATGGCAGCGTGGAAGCTAACGGTGCGGGACGGGTCGGAGGTGTCCCATGAGGGGTTCGACGATCTTGGCGAGGCGGTGGCGGCGATGCGAGAGCGGGCGATGGCGATCCGGGCGAAGGGCCCCGTGGAGGGGTCGAAGGTGCTGGAGAGGTTCACGCCTGAGAAGCAGGTGCGGGCACGGCTGCAGCTGAGCGGCAAGGGGATCCTGCGCAAGCCGGCGGCGGGCGTCGACGTGCGCGGGGACGGAACCTTCATGCCCTTCAGCGGCGGCGTGTGGCGCGAGGAGCTGGACCCGAGCGAGCACGACTCGCCGTTCGACCTCGTGCGCGAGACTCTGGAACCCGATGGCTAAGACCGAGATCCCCAAGGGCAGCTACGCCGCCGGACGGCGCTTGAAGCTGCCCGCCGGCGCCGAAGCCCCCTACGCGGTCTTCGTCAACGGCATCGAGCAGAAAGAGGGGGCCGACTACCGCGTCGCCGCCGGCGAGATCGTCTTCACCCGCGAGATCGTCAAGGAGGAAGTCGGCAAGGGCCGCTGGCTGGCGATGTACCTCGGCCTCTTCGGCACCTACCGCAAGAACGAGACAGTGGATTTGCAGTTCCAGCGCGATGGCAGGACCGAGCTGCTCTCGAACCTGCCCGTGAGAGCCTGACGCCCTCGCTTCGAAAAACGCTAATCGCCGCTGACGCGCTCAAACTCGAGATACTCCGCGGAGCCGACGCCTAGCTTGATGAAGCGGATGACGGTGCCTCCCTCGCTCACGATGCCATAGCCAGCGCCATCAGACTTCCAAACTGTCGACGTCTTGCCGAGCACCTGCGCCTCGGTCTCGAAAGAGCCTGACATTGCCGCACCTTCAAGTGACCCGATGAACCTCCGATAGGGAAGAGGTGACTTCGCTTTCCAAATAATCTCAATATTTCCATCTGTGATGGAAGCTGTCGCCTCAAACTCTCCCAATTTCCATTTTCCGGTTGAATCCATAGCCGGTTTCCAAGACGCAACGGCATAATCAGCAATGAATTCGGCGGCGCGCGCTCCGTCGCCTTCCATCCTCAAGAGCTTCTCCCCCTCGTCAGCCTTCTTCGCCGCCAAGTCAGCGGTCACACTTGCTACTCGTTTATGCGGTTCGAGGTCAGCTCTAGCGCTCTTGAGTAGAGCGTCAGCCTCGCTGGCAAAACCTGCTTGAAGGTAGCAATCGGCGATATTTGCCATTGATATCGTTACTCCCGTGTCTGCTGACCGGCGATAGTGGTCAATGGCTTCTATGGGAAGATCCATGCTCGCCAGCACGACACCGAGGTTGTTGTTCGCATACTTGTGGCTCGTATCAAGCTTCAGCGCAATCCGATAGCAATGCATTGCCAACAAGTACATGTCGACCGATCCGAGAGTCGCATAGGCGTATCCTGCGTCAAACCACTTCTCAGCTTTATTTCCGGCATGCATGGCAGCTTGATGCAGTGCCACAGCTGCTGGCTTCATTGCGTTGCTCTTGCTGTAGACCTGCGCTAGTCCAGTCCAGATTTGCGCTTGGAACCCGGGGTCAGAGTCTTTTGATAGTTGCTTGCCAAGCTCCTCGATGGCAAGCTCCTGCTGGCCTGCATCAGCCAGGCAGATGGCCCGTTCAACCATAGCGTGGGCCCAATCTGAAGCGGTATTCGCGTTTTCGAAAGCCCGCTTGAACTCATCCGCTGCCTCAAGGCTCTTGCCAACATGGTGAAGGCTCTGACCGATCATGTCGTGCGCAGCAGAGGAGACCTCGCCGTCCTCAGTGAAGGCCTTGAGCATCTCGAGAGAGGCAGGGTCTATACCCCCCATATAGCGACCACCGTGCCTGCGAATTTCGTCTCGCTTTCTCTGGATTGGGTCACTCTCCAGGGATTTCAGACGCTCGAATCGCCGATCACCCCCTTGCTCCTCTCCCTTTAGATAGCTCTCGAACATCTCCTCACGCAGTAACACCGGATCGTCCTTCGTATCAACCTCGTCCTCGTTTCCCCCGGGTTCAGGATCTCCAGCTACCTCTCCCCGGTCGATCGACTCAACTTGCTGCTCTTCGTTCTTAACCTCGTCAGTGGGTTGCCCGAGTTCCGCACCGATCTCGGTTCCCTTTCGCTTAATTCGAAAATTGGACATCCGCCGGATCGATTCCCTGATCTCCTTACGGAAGAGGACCATGGCGACGACCACCGCGACAACGGAAAGAGAGCCGACGACCAGCCAGGCAAGTTCGGCGATTTCGTGAATCGAAGCCGTTGGCACGACGCCAGCCTAGCTTCAACTCAGCAGAGTTGCAGTTAGGAACGGGGGGAGTTCCGTCGAAGGAGCGATACGCTGACGTTGTGTTGCGCGGTCGCGCCCGTCTCTACTTGAACACGTAGAGCAGCAGGAACGCGACGACGACGAAGATGGCGCCGGCGGCGAGCATGCCGCGGTCTTTGGAGACCATGGCGGCGATCGAGCGGTCGTCGGAGCGGTCGTAGATCAGGTAGAGGTAGCGGAAGATGCCGTAGACGACCGGCGGGATCGTCCACATCATCTTGTTGCCGATGATCGGCGAGTTGACCGCGTAGATCGAGTAGCTGATCACGGTGCCGGTCGTGACCATGGCGACCATCTGGTCGAGAAAGGGCAGCGAGTAGTGCTCGAGCACCGGACGGCTGCTGGTCCCCTCGTGCAGCTCGGAGACAGCCTCCTGGCGGCGCTTGGTGAAGCCGAGGAAGAGGGCGATCATGCCGGTGCAGAGCAGCAGCCATTCGGAGGCGTGGGCGTCGACTGCGACGGCGCCCGCCGCGACGCGGAGGATGAAGAGCCCGGCCAGGGTCATCACGTCGACGATCACGATCTGCTTCAGCCCGAGGCTGTAGGCGACCTGGGCGACGCCGTAGCCGACGACCATCAGGCCGACTTCCCAGTTGACGGTGCCGAAGGCGAGCGCCAGGGCGACGATCGCCAGCGCCGGCGCGATCGTCTTCGCCGCCGCCTCGGAGAGCTCGCCGGCCGGAAGCGGCCGGAAGCGCTTCTTCGGATGGTTGCGATCGAGCTCGATGTCGATCAGGTCGTTGAGGTAGTAGCCGGCGCTCGAGATCAGGCAGAAGGAGACGAAGGTGAGCGTCGCCTCCAGAACCGCGTGCGACTGATCGAACTTGCCCGAGAAGAGCAGGCCGGCGAAGACGAAGACGTTCTTGATCCACTCCTGAGGTCGGCCCGTCTTGATCGCGGCCCGCAGCGGCGAGCGGCGCGGCACGACCGGCTCGTCCATGGGCTGGTCCTCGCCCCCAGTGGGTGCGGGAACCGTCGGCTGTTCGGAGGTGATTGTGTCCAAGCGAGCTAGGTCGGACGAGAAGGCGGTCTCGCGCGCGACGAGGAAATAGGTCGGCGAAAAGCGTAGCGCCGGCGCCCGTCACCCGCCCTCGTCGGCTCCGTTTCGGGCGCTTTCCAGCGCTTCGAGATCATCCTTGTCTCGCGGCCGCTCGCTGGCTCGCTTCATCTCCACGAGGTGCCTCAACGAGCAAACCCGCACGACCAGATCGTCCATGTCTACATCTGTCGCCTCCGCCTCGAGGGCGCTGAACGCAGGGATCTGTGGCAGCCCCTGCAGGATGTCGACACGGCCGAGATCGGTAATCACCAGCGTGCGATCTCCCGTCCGCAGAAACGGGGAGACGGCGTCCGCATCGAGCAGACGACCGTCCACGTCGACCTTGCCTCCCAGATCCTTCAAGACCTCGTCCAAACGTTCCAGATTCTCCCGCGACGGATCGGGAACGAGATCTATGTCTCGGGTCGCCCGAATGTACCCCCAAGCGTTGACCGCGAGTCCACCGATGAGGACGAACCGCACTTCCGACTCGACGAGCCGCTCGAGCAGCTGCCGCAGGCGCAGCGGCTCCTGCATCAGGCTCGCCTGGCGGCGCCGGTGAAGGTCGAGAGGAATTCGCTCAGGGCAAGGCCTTCGGCCAGGTTGGCCGCCAGCGGGCGCTTGGCGTCCTCGAGCAGCTGGCGACGGCGCGCCTCCTCGTTGAGTCGCCAGGGATCTGGCCTTGACTTCGAATCGGTAGCCATGGAGATGGAGGGTAGCCGCCCACTCCGATCAGGGAGTCGGTAGACGGACGGTGAATCTGGCGCCGCGGGCGGGGAGGTTCTCGACCGCGACGCTGCCGCCCATCGCCTCGCTCAGCTCGCGGACTATGGCGAGGCCGAGGCCGGCGCCGTCGGACGAATTGTGGTCGGAGCGGGCACGGAGGTGGAAGCGCTCGAAGGCGTGGGGAATCTCCTCGGGCGGGATGCCGGGGCCTTCGTCGGCGACCGTCAGCTCGCCAGACGTCGCGGTGACCGTCACTGTCCCGCCGCTCGGACTGACCCGGATCGCGTTCTCGACCAGGTTGGAGAGAACCTGGAGGACGCGGCCGTGATCGGCCGTCGCGGACGCCCGGTCCCCCTCGACCAGCAGCCGCACGTCACCCGCCTCCGCCCTCGGCCGCAGCCTTTCCTCCGCCTCGCGGGCGACCGCGGCGAGGTCGACGGGCTCGCGGCGCACCTCGAGCACGCCCTGGCGCAGACGCGCAAGGGCGAGCAGATCGCCGACCAGGCGCTCGAGCCGCTCGGCCTCGCGGCCGACGACCGCCGCGGCCTCGCGCGGCTCGACCGTGCCGTCCTCGATCCCCTCCGCGTAGCCGCGGATCGAGGTCAGCGGCGTGCGCAGGTCGTGGGAGACCGAGAGCAGCACGCCGCGCTCGGCGTCGCGGGCCAGGCCGAGCTGCTCGGACATCTCGTTGAAGGAGGCGGCAAGGCGGTCGAGCTCCTCAGTGCCCTCGGGTGGGACCGGCTCAGGGTGGCGACCAGCCGCCAGCTCCCCGGCAGCCGTCGAGAGCCGGCGCAGGGGCTGAGTCAGCCGCCGGGCGAGCAATGCAGCCACCGCGGCGGCGAGCAGCGCGGCGGCCCCGCCGGCGATCAGCAGCGCCACGAGGTAGCGGCGGAAGTCGCTGCCGGTGACCACGTCGGCGCGGGTGACGAGGGCCACGGTGTCGCCGGAGCGCCGCGCCGCGTAGATCAAGTCGCGACCCTCGATCGTCGCCGTGCCGTCGGCGCTGCCGCTGCCGCGAAGGTCGGCGACGGCGTCCGCCGGCAGAACTTGGCGCGCCTTGGCCATCGTCAGCACCTCGACCGGGCGGGGACCCGGAAGCCTGTCGACCGGGGGCGGACCGGGCCGGCCGGGAAGCGGCGGCTGGCCTGGCGGCGACCGTTCGCCGCGGGCGGTCTGCGCGCCCTTGCGGGCGGCCCCGAGGATCGACGCTTGTCCGATCAGCCCGTCGGCCTGGCGCTCGACGTCGCGGCGGATCGTCTCCCGCACGGCGTCCCGCGTCAAGACGATCCCGAGCGCCAGCGAAGCGCCGACGGCGAGCAGAACGACGCCGAGGATGGCGAGGAAGAGTCGCGCCCGCAGCGAGCGAGTCACGGCACGACCTTGTAGCCGGCGCCGCGCACGGTCTGAATCAGGTCGGGCCGGTTGAGCTTGGCGCGGAGCTGGGCGACGTGGACGTCGACGGTGCGGGTGCCGCCGGGGAACTCGCCGCCCCAAACGAGCTCGAGCAGCCGGTCGCGACTGAGGACGACGCCGGGATGGGACAGCAGCGCCGCAAGCAGATCGAACTCGCGGCCGGTCAACTCGACCGGCTCACCGCCGGCGGTGACCGTGTGCGCGGCGCGGTCGAGCGCGACGTCGCCCGCGGCGAGCGCACCCTCCTCGACCGCGCCCGAGCCGTTGGCCCGGCGCAGGATCGCCTTCACGCGGGCGACCAGCTCGCGCGGCGAGAAGGGCTTGGTCACGTAGTCGTCGGCGCCAGCTTCCAGCCCGGCCACGCGGTCGACCTCATCGTCGCGGGCGCTGAGAATGAGGATCGGGACGTCGGTGCGAGCTCGCAGGCGCCGGCAGACCTCGAAGCCGTCGATCCCCGGCAGGCCGATGTCGAGGACGACGAGCCGCACCGGGTGGCGGGTGAGCTCCTCCAGCGCCTGCTCGCCGCTGGAAGCCCAGACGACGCCGAACCCGTCACGCCTGAAGTAGGCCTTGACGAGGTCGGCGATCGCCTGCTCGTCCTCTACGACGAGGATGGCTCCCTTCATACGGCTAGCCTTGCATCCGGGGCGGAGGCAGCATGATCGCCTTCGCGGTGCCGCCTTCCGGGCCGCAGACGACGACCTGCTGCCCGGTCTTCAGGTCCGAGACCGAGGTCTTGCGCCCCGGGCCGGCGAGGACCTTCGTGCTGTCGTCAACCGCGATCGTGACTTCGTTGCCGTCGTTCTCCTCGACCGTGATCGAGGTGTCGCTGACAGCCGTGATCTTGCCGCGGTCGAGCCGGATCACCTTCGCTTCGCCGTTGCGCTGCACGTGCAGCTGGGCGTAGGTCAGGTCTTTGCCGGCTGGACCGCCCATCGGCCCGCCGGGAGGAGGCGGCATCCGCTTCCCCTTCGGCGGCCCCGAATGGCCGTTGTGGGACTTGCCGCCAGACCCGCCCTGGGCGACGGCCACGCCGCCCACCACGAGCGCCGCGGCGACTCCAAGCGTCGCCACTGTGCGGACGCGCTTGCTGATTGAACTGGACATCGCTGACCTCCTGGGTCGTTGGATCGAACGTCTCGATCCTCGGAGGTCGGCGTACGAGGTCCGTCAGCCTCGTGTAAGGGCTGTGTAAACCCCTACCCCTACCGGACGTCGATGAGCACGCCGGGGTTGAGGACCGCGCTGGGATCCAGCTCCGCCTTGGCGGCGCGCAGAGCAGCGGCGAATGGCGCCGGGCGCTGGCGGTCGTACCAGGGACGGTGGTCGCGGCCTACCGCATGGTGGTGGGTGATCGTGCCGCCGCCTTCGATCACGGCCTCCGATGCGGCGGCCTTGATCTCGTCCCACTGCTCGACCTCACCGCCGCGAACGGCCGGGGCGAGCACGGTGAAATAGGGCGCCGGCCCGTCCGGGTAGACGTGGGTGAAGCGACAGCTGACGCGGGGAGCGCCATGGCCCTCGGCCGGCGCGTCGCATACCTCGGCGACCTTGGCCCGCGCCGCCTCCATCGCCTCGGCGTGGAACTCCTCGAAGCCGTCCCACGTGATCGCCGTCTCGAAGGTCTCCGAAAGCACGCCGCAAGCGACGAACGTGTCACGGAGATAGGGCGCCATGAGGAACGCCCCGCGCCAGGCGCCAACCACGTCCGATCCCTCCCCCGAATCCCCGCCGACGGGCCGATACGTCAAGTCAGACTTGACGTATCGGCCCGTCGGCGGGGATGTTGGGGTGCCGCCGTGCGCGCGAGCGATATCCAGCGCAGTGTCCATCGGGGCGTCGACCGGGTGGTGGGCGGACTCGAAGCCGAGGACGAGGAGGCTCTTCTCGCCCGAGCCGGCGCCGGTCGTGCCCGCCTCGAGCGCGTCGAGCAGGCGGCAGTTGGAGGGATAGAGGCCGGACTGGGAGATCTCGCGCACGGCTCGGGCGGCGGCGAGGAAGTCGTCGAACTCGACCCCGCATGAGGTCTTGAACTCGGGTCGCGGGCGCACCCGCACCCAGGCCTCGGCGATCGCCCCGAGGATGCCCTCGGAGCCGATCAGCATCCGGTCGGGCGAGGGACCGGCGCCGGAACCTGGCAGCCGCCGCGACTCCCAGGTCCCGCGCGGGGTGATCGCCCGCACCGACTCGACCAGGTCGTCGATGTGGGTGTAGAGCGTGGCGAAGTGGCCGCCGGCCCGGGTTGCGATCCAGCCGCCCAGGGTCGAGAACTCGAACGACTGCGGGAAGTGGCGCAGGGTCAGCCCGTGCTCGCGCAGCTGCTCTTCCAGCCGCGGCCCCGTCGCCCCCGCCTGGATCCGCGCCGCCAGCGACTCGGCGTCCACTTCCAGCACCCGGTCCAGCCGCCGCAGGTCCATCGAGACCACCGGCCTCTCCCCCAGTCGCGCCTCGACCCCGCCGACGACGCTGGTCCCGCCGCCGAAGGGCACGACCGCCGCCCCCGCCGACTCGCACCACTCCAGCACCACCTCGATCTCCGACTCGTCCCGCGGAAACGCCACCAAATCGGGCGGGTTCTCGAACTCCCCCCGGAACCCCCGCACCACGTCCCGATACGCCTTCCCCAACGAGTGACTCACCCGCTCGTACTTCTCGTCCGTAAAGAGGTCGCCAAACGCGCTCGGCGCCTTCAACCGCGAAGGGCGAAGCTCCACGCCCTCGAGAGGAACGGCCGCTTCAGGCTCGCCCCCAAACCCAAACCGCTCCCTTATCCCCTTCCCGGCAGCTACAAGCTCCTCTCTTGCAGGCGCCTGGTCCTCGTACCCCCACCCCCAGTGCTTGAGCCTCCGCTCAGTCATGGGAGCCAGTCAATGGGAAGGGCGTCTCTGGCGGGTGGCGCGGCGGCAGGGGGTCCCCCATAGCGCAGGACCCCGGACGTGCCGGATCTCCGGTGCCTTTTTTGACCGTCAGGGACCGGCACGTCCGGGGTCCGAGCACATGGGGGAAGCCCGCCGCGACAGGACCCGGCAGCCAAACCCCTACCAATGCACCCCTTTCATCAGGTGAGCAAAGGCCACAGCCTCTGTGGACGGAGCCTTGTCTGGCGCCTCCTCGGCCTTGCCCTTGGCCGCCTGGCTCTCCGGGAACAGCCGGTAGGCCTGGTTGAGGATCCGGTCGCTGACCGAAGGCGCGACGGCGTAAAGCAGCTCGCCGAAGGTGCCGAGCCGCGTCGCCACCTTCTTCGGCCGGTGGACCATCGCGCCGGCGATCATCTCCGCCGCCTCCTCGGGCGAGATCGCCGGGAAGACGTCGTACATCCGCGTCGGCGCGATCATCGGCGTCCGCACCAGCGGCATGTGGATCGTCGTGATCCGCACGCCGTCGTCGAAGACCTCGGAGGCGATCACCCGCCCGAAGGCGTCGAGGGCCGCCTTGGAGGCGACGTAGGCGGAAAAGCGCGGCGGGTTGGTCTGCGTCCCGATCGAGCTGACGTTGATGATGTGGCCCGTCTTGCGCGCCCGCATCGCGGGCAGCAGCGCCAGGATCAGGCGCACGGCACCGAAGTAGTTGACCTGCATCGTCCGCTCGTAGTCGTGGAAGCGGTCGTAGGCGAGCTCCACCCCGCGCCGGATCGAGCGGCCCGCGTTGTTGACCACGACGTCGACGTGGCCGTGGTAGCCGAGCACCTCCTCGGCCATCCGCTCGACGTCCTCGACGTCGGACATGTCGCAGCGGTGGATGTGGGCGACCCCGCCGGCCATCTCGATCTCGTGCTTGGTCTCCTCGAGCTTCTCGACCGAGCGGGCGACGAGCAGCACGGTCGCGCCGGCGTCGGCGACCTTGATCGCGGTCGCCTTGCCGATGCCCGAGGAGGCGCCGGTGATCAGCACCACCTTGCCGCGCACGGCGCCGCTCAGCGAGCGGTCCTTGAACAGGTCGGGGTCGAGGTTGCGCTCCCAGTAGTCCCAGACGCGGTCGGCGTAGGTCTCCAACGGCGGCACCGAGATCCCCGAGCCCTCGAGCGCCGCCTGGGTCGCGGTCGAGTCGAAGTGGGTCGGGTAGCTGACGAAGTTGAGCACGCCCGCGGGGACGCCGACCCCACCGAGACCGGCTTTCGCCAGCCGCTTCGCGGGCGGGAAGAAGCGCAGCCCGGTGCGGACCAGCGAGGCAGCCGGCTCGGTCACCCCCGAGTCGAGCCGGAAGACCGCCTGCGGCGCGTCGGCGGCATGGGCGAAGAGGTTGATCGTCTCGCCAGCGCTCTTCGGCGCCGGATCGGTGAGGTGGAAGGCCTGGCCGTCGAGGCCGGGCTGGTGGGCGATGTAGTCGATCGCGTCGACGACGAAGTCGACCGGCACGATGTTGATCTCGCCGCCTTCGATCCCCAGCGCCGGCAGCCAGCCGGGCAGCAGCTTGCGCGCCCGCTGCAGCATCTTGAAGAAGTAGTAGGGCCCGTCGACCTTGTCGATCTCCCCCGTGCGCGAGTCGCCGACGACGATCCCGGGGCGGTAGGCGCGCCAGGGCCGCGGGCACTCCTCGCGCACGATCCGCTCCGACTCGTGCTTGGTGCGGAAGTAGGGATGGACGTCGAGCCGTTCGGCCTCGTCGAACATGTCCTCGCGCCACTCGCCGCGGTAGAGGCCGGCGACCGCGATCGAGCTGACCTCGTGGAAGCAGCCGGCCTCGATCGCGCCGGCGAGTTCGACCGCGTGCCGCGTGCCCTCGACGTTGGCCACCTCCTGCGCCTCGGCGCCGGCGCTCATGTCGTAGATCGCCGCCAGGTGGAAGAAGTGGTCGACGTCGCCGCGCAGGGTCAGCAGATCCTCCTCGGAGACGCCGAGCCCCGGCTGGGCGAGGTCGCCGGCGATCGGCACGACCCGCGCCCCGTCCGGCCCCCAGGAGGTGCGCAGCTCCTCGAGCCGCCCGCGCGAGCCGGAGCGCACCAGCGCGTAGACCGTCCCCTCACGCTGAAGCAAACGTTGGACGAGGTTTCTGCCGATGAAACCCGTGGCTCCTGTGACGAAATAGTCCATCGCCTTCAGCCTACCTTGACTTAGAAGAGCGTTATCCCGGTTCCATAGACTGAGAAGAAATGGCAGAGACCGCCACCGTCCAAATCGCAATGCCCGAGATGGGCGAGTCGGTGACCGAGGGGATCGTGCTCGAGTGGCACGTCGCCGAGGGGGACTTCGTACGCGAGGGAGACACGGTGGTCGAGGTCTCGACGGACAAGGTGGATGCCGAGGTGCCTGCTCCGGCCGACGGGACGATCACCAAGCTGCTGGTTGCTGTCGACGACGAGGTGCCCGTGGGGGCGCCGTTGGCGGAGATGGAGCCTGGCGAGGGTTCAAGCGGTTCTCCTGCGGGTCCTGTCGCGGATGACTCGAACGGATCGACCACGGGTCCTGTCGCGGGGGTGGGGGGGGCGCTGCGGGCGGGCCACGGTCCGTCCTCGACCCCCCCCACCCCCGCGCCACCCGTGGAAGAAACCGACAATGGAGCCGGCGCGGTCGACGGAGTCCGGGCCACCCCCGTAGCACGGCGCATAGCCGAGGAGACAGGCGTCGATCTTAGGTCGGTGGCTGGTACGGGTCCGGGCGCAAAGATCACCAAAGAAGATGTCGTCGCAGCTGCCGACGGAGGTGCTCCGGCGGAGGCGGCTCTCGCCGTCGGCGAGGAGAAGGCTCTGCGGGGGCCGGCGGCGATGCTGGCCCAGGCGATGGACGAGTCCAAGGAGGTGCCGACCGCTACGTCGTTCCGGGCGATCGCCGTGGATACGCTCGACGCCAAGCGCAAGGCGATCAACGCCCAGCTCGCCGAGCGCGGGCTGAAGGTCTCCTTCACCCACCTGGTTGCCTGGGCGATCGTGCAGGCGGCGAAGCGCCACCCGGTGATGACGCGGGTCTTCGAGCGCCGAGACGGCAAGCCGTTCGCAGTGGAGGGCGGGCCGGTCAACCTCGGCATCGCCGTCGACGTCGAGCGCAAGGACGGCTCGCACAGCCTGATGGTGCCGGCGATCAAGGACGCCCAGGGGCTCGACTTCGCCGCCTTCCGCAGCCGCTACGAGGAGCTGATCGCGAAGACCCGCGAGAACAAGCTGACCGCCGACGACTTCCAGGGCACCAACATCTCGCTGACCAACCCGGGCGGGATCGGCACCGTCGCCTCGGTCCCCCGCCTGATGAGCGGCCAGAGCGCGATCGTCGCCACCGGCGCGATCGCCTACCCGCCGGAGTGGTCGCACGCGACGCCCGAGCGGCTGCGCCAGCTCGGCGTCTCGAAGACGATGGCCCTGACCTCGACCTACGACCACCGCGTGATCCAGGGCGCCGAGTCGGGCGAGTTCCTGCGCAGCATCGAGCAGCTCCTGCAGGGCGAGGACGGCTTCTACGAGTCGATCGCGGCCGACCTCGAGCTCGACGCGAGCCCGATCTCCGCCGCCCACCCGGCAGCCGCTTCGGCCCCGCCGCTCGGGACGGCCACGCCGGCGGCCGGGACCGCCGTCACCGCGGCGCCCCCCGACGAGGAGCTGCTGCGAGCAGTGCAGGCGGCCACCTCGCTGCTCAAGAACTACCGCACCCACGGCCACCTCGCCGCCCGCCTCGACCCGCTCGGCCGCGAGCGCAAAGGCGACCCCGCGATCCAGCCCGAGGCACTCAACCTCACTCCCGAGCTGATGTCGCAGATCCCGGCCTCGATCCTCCGCATCGGCGTCCCCGGCGAGACGCTGCTCGAGGCATTGCCGCGGATGCGGGAGGCCTACTGCGGCACGATCGCCTACCAGTTCGAGCACCTCTCCTCGCACAACCAGCGCACCTGGCTGCGCGAGATGGTCGAGACCGGCGCCCACCGCCAGCCGCTGACCGAAGAGGAGAAACGCCGCCTGCTGCTGCGCCTGATCGACGTCTTCCAGTTCGAGCGCTTCATCGAGAAGGCCTACCTCGGCCAGAAGATCTTCACGATCGAGGGTCTGGACGCGGTGGTGCCGATGCTCGACGAGCTGGTCACCCTCGCCTACCGCAGCGGCGCCGAGGAGGTCGTCTTCGGCATGGCTCACCGCGGCCGCCTCAGCGTCCTCGCCCACAACCTCGGTCGCTCGGTCGAGTCGATCCTCGCCGAGTTCGAGGGCTCGAAGCAGATCGACGCGGTGAAGAAAGTGGCGGCGATACCGCACGGAGGCACCGGCGACGTCAAGTACCACTACGGCCACCAGGGGACCTACGAGACCAGCGAGGGCGAGCGAATCGAAGTCCGCCTCTACCCCAACCCGAGTCACCTCGAGTTCGTCGACCCCGTCGTCGAGGGCGCCACTCGCTTCATCCAGTCCGACTTCGACGGCGCCAGCGTCGAGCACCGCCCGCGCCGCGCGGTGCCGGTGCTGCTGCATGGAGACGCCTCATTCCCGGGGCAGGGCGTCGTCGCCGAAACGCTCAACCTGCGCGCCCTGCGCGGCTACACGACCGGCGGCACGATCCACATCATCCAGAACAACCAGGTCGGCTTCACCACCGACCCCGAGGAGGCCCGCTCGACCCCCTACGCCGCCGACATGGCCAAGGGTTTCAACGTGCCGATCGTCCACGTCAACGCCGACGACGTCGAGGCCTGCTCGGCCGCGATCCGGCTGGCGATGGCCTACCGCGACCGCTGGGAGCAGGACATCGTCATCGACGTGATCGGCTACCGCCGCTACGGGCACAACGAGACCGACGAGCCCGCCTACACGCAGCCGCAGGCGGCCGCGAAGATCAAGGCGCACCCGCCGGTCTCAGAGATCTACGCCAAGAAGCTGGTCGAGGAGGGGACGATCGCCGACGAGGAGGTCGAGGCCGCCGCCACCGCGCGCCACGACGAGATGTCGGCGGCGCTGAAGGACCTGCGCCACAAGATGGAGCTCGGCGATTACGAGGACCCGACCCTGACCACGAGCAGCACTGGCGAGCTCGACCGCCGCGCCAGCCCGCCGGTGCACACCGCGGTGCCGATCGGGGAGCTGCGCGAGCTGAACGCCGCCCTGATCGAGGTGCCCGACAGCTTCAACGTCCATCGCAAGCTGCGCAAACCGTTCTCGAAGCGGATCGAGGCGCTCGAGTCGGGAGGGATCGAATTCGGCCACGCCGAGGCCCTCGCCCTCGCCTCGCTGCTCAGCGACGGGGTCCACATCCGCCTCACCGGTCAGGACACCGAGCGCGGCACCTTCTCCCACCGCCACCTCGTCCTGCACGACGAGAAGACCGGCCTCGAGTACTGCCCGATGCAGAACCTGGCGCAGGCCAAGGCGCCCTTCGAGCTCTACAACAGCCCGCTCTCGGAGATGGCCTGCCTCGGCTTCGAGTACGGCTACTCGGCGGCCAACCCCGAGGCGCTGGTCATCTGGGAGGCGCAGTACGGCGACTTCTCCAACGCCGGCCAGGTGATCATCGACGGCTTCATCGCCTCCGGCCAGGCCAAGTGGGGACAGACGAGCCGGCTGACGCTGCTCCTCCCCCACGGCTACGAGGGCTCCGGCCCCGAGCACTCCAGCGCTCGCATCGAGCGCTTCCTGGCGCTCGGCGCGGAGGGCAACATCCGCATCGCCAACCCGACGACCGCCGCCCAGTACTTCCACCTGCTGCGTCGCCAGGCGCTGATCGAGAAGCCGCGGCCGCTGGTCGTCTTCACCCCCAAGGGGCTGCTGCGACTGGACCGGGCCGCCGCGAACCCCGAGCAGCTGACCGAGGAGCACTTCCACTTCATCCTCGACGACCCAACCGCGACCGAGCGTCGCGAGCAGGTCGAGCGGCTCGTCCTCTGCACCGGCAAGGTCTACTTCGACCTGGACGGCAGCGAGCGCCGCGAGGGCGCCGAGAAGGTGGCGATCGCGCGGGTCGAGCTGCTCTTCCCCTTCGCCAAGGAGCAGCTCAGCGAGCTGATCGCCTCCTACCCGAACCTGAAGGAGATCGCCTGGGTGCAGGAGGAGCCGCGCAACATGGGCTGCTGGAAGGTGATGTCGCGCCGCCTGCCCGACGTCATCCCCGAGGGGGTCGAGCTCGGCTACATCGGCCGCCCAATCCGGGCCAGCCCCGGCGAGGGATACTCGGCGGCGCACGTGCGCGAGCAGGAGCGGATCGTCCTAACCGCTCTGACGCCGGGCGCCTAGCGCATGCGTCAGGCCGCCAGCCCTTTCGCCAAGCCGGTTCCGGGACCGTTGTTCAGATGGGTCAAGTGGCTCTCGTGGGTCGAGCTGGGGATATTCGGCCTCCTGATCCTGTTCTGGCTCGTGCCCGGGTTCGAAGTGGAGACGATGGTCTTCGGCTGGGCGCACGGGCTCGGCTTCGTCGCGCTCTGCATCGTGATCTGGGTGGCGTGCGGCAGGCGCGAGGCGCCCTACACGCTGCTGGCGGCGACGCTCACCCCGGTCGGTCCCGTGGGCAGCGTGATCGGAATCGAGCTGATCGAGCGCCGTGGCTGGGGAGTCGAGGAGATGCCGCAAAGGGCTGCGGAAACACCGTAGAACCGTTCAGGTCGGCTTGACCCCATAGCCTCTGAGGTGTATAGGTAACCGTTGACTGTTCCTCTGAGCAGTCCCGTTCAGGGGGACGGCCGCGTCGGCATCCCTCCCTGGCTACCGACGCGCAGGTGCAGTGAGGGTCGCGCGGACCCCCCTGCCTCCCGCGGCCCTCCTGCACCGATCCGTAGTGAGGGGCTAACCCCTCAGGTTGCGCAGCACCGCCTGCAGGATGCCGCCGTTGCGGAAGTAGGCGACCTCGTTGGGCGTGTCGAGACGCACCGTCGCCTCTAGCTCGACCGGCTCGGCGCCCTCGCGACGCGCCGTCACCGCAACCGATTTGGCCTCCCCGCCTTCGAGATCGCCGACATCGAAGGTCTCCTCGCCGGTGAGCCCGAGCGACGCGGCGCTCTCTCCCCGCGGGAACTGCAGGGGGAGAACGCCCATCCCGATCAGATTGGAGCGGTGGATGCGCTCGAAGCTCTCGGCGATCACGGCGCGCACGCCGAGCAGCTTCGTGCCCTTCGCGGCCCAGTCGCGCGAGGAGCCGGAGCCGTACTCCTTGCCGGCGAGCACGACCAGGGACACGCCTTCCTCCGCATAGGCCATCGCCGCCTCGTAGATGGTCGTCTCCTCGCCGCCGGGGAAGCGACGGGTGAAGCCGCCGGCGCGCTCGACCAGCAGGTTGCGCAGGCGGATGTTGGCGAAGGTGCCGCGGATCATCACCTCGTGGTTGCCGCGCCGCGATCCGTAGGAGTTGAAGTCGCCCGGCTCCACGCCCTGCTCGATCAGCCAGCGCCCGGCGGGACTGTCGCGCTTGATCGCGCCGGCGGGCGAGATGTGATCGGTGGTGATCGAGTCGCCGAGCAGCGCCAGGATGCGGGCCCCTTCGATCGGCTCGACGCCGGGGGCCTCGGCGGGCATCCCCTCGAAGAAGGAGGGCCGGCGCACGTAGGTCGAGTCGGGCCAGGTGTAGCGGTCCCCCGCCGGCACCTCGACGGCCTGCCAGGCCTCGTCGCCGCTGAGCACGTTGCCGTAGTTGCGGGTGAACATCTCGGAGGCGATCGAGCGGCCGACCAGCTCCTTCACCTCGGCCGGATCCGGCCAGACGTCGCGCAGGTAGACGGGCTCGCCGTCGGTCCCGGTGCCAAGCGGCTCGCTGGTCAGGTCGAGGTCCATCCGCCCCGCCAGCGCGTAGGCGACGACCAGGGGCGGGCTGGCGAGGTAGTTCGCCTTCACGTCCTGGTTGATCCGGCCCTCGAAGTTGCGGTTGCCGGAGAGGACCGCGCAGACGGCGAGGTCCTTCTCCTCAATCGCCGCCGAGATCTGCGGCGGCAGCGGCCCCGAGTTGCCGATGCAGGTCGTGCAGCCGTAGCCGACCAGGTTGAACTGGAGCTCGTCGAGGTGTTTCGTCAGCCCGGCCTTCTCCAGGTAGTCGGTGACCACGGTCGAGCCCGGCGCCAGCGAGGTCTTCACCCAGGGCCTGCGCCGCAGGCCCCTTTCGACCGCGTTGCGGGCAAGCAGCCCGGCGCCGACCATCACGCTCGGGTTGGAGGTGTTCGTGCAGCTGGTGATCGCGGCGATCACGACCCGGCCGTGGTCGAGCTCGAAGCTCGTCCCGTCCCCCAGGGTCACCTCGATCGCGTCCTCGCTGACCCGCGGCGCCAGCGCGGTCGCATGGGTCACCGCGGGACGCGGCTTGCCGGCCGCGTCGTCGTGGTCCTCGGCCGGCGGATCGGAGGCGGGGAACGACTCGGCGATCGCCTCGTCGACGCCGTCGCCCATCTGGGCGCCAGCCTCGGGATCGAACTCCTCCATCGCCTCGAGGAAGGCCTCCTTGGCGTCGGCCAGCGGCACCCGGTCCTGCGGTCGCTTCGGGCCGGCGATGCTCGGCACGACGTCGCCGAGGTCGAGCTCGAGCGTGTCGGAGAAGACCGGGTCGGCGGCGCTGCCGTCGTCGAACATGCCCTGCTCGCGGGCGTAGGCGTCGACCAGCTCCAGCGTCTCGGTCGGCCGGCCCGTCAGCTCCAGGTAGCGCAGCGTCTCGGCGTCGACGGGGAAGATCGCGCAGGTCGAGCCGAACTCCGGCGACATGTTGCCGATCGTCGCCCGGTCGGCGAGCCCCAGCGTCGCCAGCCCCGGGCCGAAGAACTCGACGAACCTGGAGACGACCCCACGCTCGCGCAGCATCTCGGTCACGGTGAGCACCAGGTCGGTGGCGGTGGCGCCCTCGGGCAGCTCGCCACCGAGCTTGAAGCCGACGACCTGCGGCAGCAGCATCGAGACGGGTTGGCCGAGCATCGCCGCCTCGGCCTCGATCCCGCCGACTCCCCAGCCCAGGACGCCGAGGCCGTTGACCATCGTCGTGTGCGAGTCGGTGCCGACCAGGGTGTCGGGGTAGGCCTGCAGCGCGCCGCCGTTCTCGCGGCTGTAGACGACCTGGGCGATGTGCTCGAGGTTGACCTGGTGGCAGATCCCCGTCGCCGGCGGCACGACGCTGAAGTTGTCGAAGGCCTCCCGCCCCCACTTGAGGAACGAGTAGCGCTCGCGGTTGCGCTCGAACTCGCGCTCGGCGTTGACGGCGAACGCCTGGGCGTTGCCGAAGGCGTCGACCTGGACCGAGTGGTCGATCACCAGGTCGACGTCGACCAGCGGGTTGATCGCCTCCGGGTCGCCGCCCAACTGGGCGGCCATCGCGTCGCGCATCGCCGCCAAATCCACCACAGCCGGAACGCCGGTGAAGTCCTGCATCAGCACCCGCGCCGGCTGGAACGGGATCTCGACGCTCGGCTCGGCCTCCGCGTCCCACCCCGCGATCGCCTCGATCGCCCCGCGGGTGACGTTCTCGCCGTCCTCGAGCCGCAGCACGTTCTCGAGCAGCACCTTGATGGAGTACGGGAGCCTTCCGACGTCGAAGCTCTCGCTCAGCGCATCGAGCCTGAAGACCTCGTATGTCCTGCCGCCGACCTCAAGTGTCGAACGCGCCCCGAAAGAGTCGAGAGAGCTCACAACTCCATCCTAGGAGGGCGAAGGCCCGGGCTGCTTCACCCCTCCCTAAGCTCACGGTGCCCATGACGAGAAGCCGACGCCATCGCCAGAGAGTCGCCTGCAGAGCTGGCGCCCTGCTCTCCGTGGCGGTCCTTCTGCTCGTCTGCGGCGGCTGCGGAAATTCCGCCGGGGAGCCGCGCGATCCTGCGGCCCCGCTCGAGTCCACCGGTCTCTTCCCCCCGCTCAGGTGGGACGAGCGCCGCTACGTGTCCCGCTGCGGGAGCGACGGACGGCCCGTCGCGGTCCGCCCGGTCAGCGGCGAGCGGGTAGCGCTGAAGGGCGACACCCCCCGGCCGAGTCCGGTCCTGATTCGGGACGCCAGGCCTCAGGAGATCGCCGTGCGAATCGTGAGCGACGACCGGGCAGGGACCTTCCGCGTCCGCTGCCTGCCGCGGGACTTCCCCGCTTGGCGGTTCGACTCGATCCGGCCGACGCGCCCCGGCCTCTTCGTCGTCTCCTACCGGGGCCGGGATGGACGTCCCTGGGTGATCGTCTTCGACACCGAAGGCGTGCCCCGCTGGTGGTTCAGCCCGGACACGCGTGCGCTCTGGGGGCAGATCGTCCGCGACGGCAGCGTGGTCTGGGCGCGATCGTTCGGCGACGGCTACGGACTCGACCCGCGGATGGCCTATGAGGTCCATTCGGAGTCGGGCGGCCTGCTGAGCCTCGTCAGGACCGCTGGGTCGATCGTCGACGGCCACGAGTACCGCGAACTCCCGAACGGAAACGTGCTGCTCGACAGCTATGTCCCCGAAACGGCGGACCTGCGGCGCTTCGGCGGTCCCCGGCGGGCCGCAATCGTCTCCGCCGAAGTGCAGGAAGTCGACCCCGCGGGGAGGGTCCTGTGGCGATGGAACTCGCGTGGCCACATCTCCCTGCGCGAGACGGGACGCTGGTGGCGGAACGTGCTCGGCAACCCACGCCGCCGCCTCCATCGCGAGGCCTTCGACCCCGTCCACATCAACTCGATCGAGCCGCGAGGGAGTGGAGAAGTGATCGTCTCGACCCGCCACACCGACGCGGTCTACGGGATCGACCGCGCCACCGGAGAGATCAGGTGGAAGCTCGGCGGCGTCCCCACCGCCAGATCCCTGCAGATCGTCGGCGACCCGGCGAAGAGGCCGCTCGGCGGGCAGCACGACGCCCGCCTCGACCGCTTTGGCCGGCTGACGATCTTCGACAACGGCAAGGACCGGCCGCGCCGGCCGCGCGCGGTCTTCTACAAGCTCGACCTCGCCGCCGGCAGGGCGATCTACAGGGGGCAGCTGAACGACCCGCTGGTCCGGCGGAGCCACTGCTGCGGATCGGTGCGAGAGCTCCCCGGCGGCGGCTGGCTCGTCAGCTGGGGCGACAACAAACTCGTCACCGGCTTCGACCGGAAAGGCAGGATCGCCTTCCGCCTGCACCTGCCGGCCTCCAGCTTTCGCGCCGTCCCGGTGCCTCCCGGAGCGACCAGCATCGGACAGCTCGACCGAGGCCTGGGCGCGATGCGCCGCCAAGCGAAGCCGGGCGAGAAGAGCCCGAGCCCGCGGTCCGGTCAGCGCTTGCCGAGCTGACCTTTGGCGACGCTGGCGGCGGCCTTCTGGCCCGCATCCCCGCTTGCGACCTTGACCGAGATGCCGGGGCTGGCCAGGGCGAAGTGGGCGAGGAAGCGCTGCTGGATCGGGGCAACGGCGATCTCGACCTTGTTGCGCTCGATCGCTCGCACAACGGCATCGGCAACTTGTCTTGGCGAGCCGGTGCCGAGGCCCGGAATCGGCTTGGCGCCCGAGTCCGCGTACATGCCCGCTTCGCGGATCGTGCCCGGCGAGACGATCGAGACGCCAATCCCGAGCGGGTCGAGGTCGGCGCGCAACCCGAGCGCGAAGCCGCGCAGGCCGAACTTGGTCGCGTTGTAGACGGAGGTGAGCGGGGTCGGCGACTTGCCCGAGAGCGAGGAGATGAAGACCATGTGCCCCGCACCGCGCTCGAGCATCTGCGGCTCCAGGGCGCGGGCGAGCAGGATCGGGGACTCCAGGTTGACGCGCAGGGCTTTGACCAGCTGCTCGCTGGTCAGGTCGGTCAGCCGGCCCGAGCCGGGCAGGCCGGCGTTGGCGACCAGCACGTCGACCTCGCCCGCTTCCCCAGCCAGGCGCTCCGCGGCGCCCGGCTCGCCCAGGTCACAGGGAAGCGCGCGGTGCCCATCGCCCGGCAGCTCGGCGGCCAGCCGCTCGAGCTCCTCGGACTTGCGACTGCTGAGCGCCAGCGTCGCCCCCCGGTCCGCCAGCGCCCTGGCGATCGCGCGGCCGAGGCCGCCCGTGGCCCCCGTCAAAAGCGCTTCCTTGCCCGCAAGATCCATCGCAGCGCGCACGCTAGCAGCACGCGTGTCGAAGGGAGGAGCCCTCCCTTTATGTGCGAAAGAGCGCAAAATGTTTGCTTTCCATGAGCAAACGGCCGGTCGATCGTCTACACTGCCGCCGTTCGATAACCGAAACGCCGAATCCCAGGCGCCGCAGGCGTCACGGGAACGGGGGAACCACGTTTTCGGGGCTAACTCGCCCAATCTGGGCGGGGGCGCAGGCTCCTTTCGCGCCAGCCCGACAGCTAACCCCGTAGGCCGACGAAGGAGATCGGTTTGCGTAAGAACAAGCAAAAGCTCAAGCTAGGCATAGCCACATTCGGAGCGCTTACCGCACTGGCCCTCGCGCCAGGCACTGCCGCGGCCGAATGCGGCGGTGGTGGCGTCTCGGCCGCCCAAACGGATGTCTGCACGCCGACGGCGAAAGCCCGGCTGCTGAAGAGCGGGCAACTGATTCCGCCGAAGTCCGCCCCGCGGAAAGTCAAGGCCGTGATCGCCGCGGCCAACCGGATCCGCACCAAGCCGTACCTATGGGGCGGCGGTCATCGCCGTTGGTGGGACCGCGGCTATGACTGCTCAGGCGCCGTCAGCTTCGCGCTGCACGGTGGCAGGCTGCTCACCAGCCCACTGCCTTCCGGGCCGCTGACGCACTGGGGCCTGGGCGGCAAGGGGCGCTGGATCACCGTCTACGCCAACGCCGGCCACGCATACGCCGTGATCGCCGGGGTTCGCTGGGACACCTCCGGCGACTCGAGCGGCACCGGTCCGCGCTGGCACGCGGACCTGCGCAGCAACGCCGGCTACGTGGCCCGCCACCCGGCAGGCTTCTGATTCGAGGAGGTCCGTACTCCGCCCCGGCCAACTGGCCGGGGCGAGACTGTCCAGTTTTTCCTCGACCGCTCGGATAACGTTTTCGTGTAGCTGCTACACCCGACATCCGCCTGGCTCGCCTCTCCAAGCACTACGGTGACGTAGCCGCGGTTGCCGGAATCGACCTCGAGATCGAGGCCGGCGAGTTCTTCACGATGCTCGGGCCCTCGGGCTCGGGCAAGACCACGACGCTGCGGATGATCGCCGGCTTCGAGGATCCGAGCGCAGGCACGATCGAGCTCGCCGGCGAGGACGTGAGCGGCGTCCCTCCCTTCGAACGCGCCGTCAACACCGTCTTCCAGGACTACGCGCTGTTCCCGCACATGACCGTCGGCGAGAACGTCGCCTACGGAATGCGGATCGCCAAAGTCGCCAGGGCCGAGCGCGACAAGCGGCGCGACGAGGCGCTCGAGATGGTCCGCCTCCCCGGCTTCGGCGAGCGCAAGCCGGGCGAGCTCTCGGGCGGGCAGCGCCAGCGCGTCGCCCTCGCCCGGGCGATCGTCAACAGGCCGCGGGTGCTGCTGCTCGATGAGCCGCTCGGGGCGCTCGACCTGAAGCTGCGCGAGCAGATGCAGCTCGAGCTGAAGGCGATCCAGGGCGAGGTCGGCATCACCTTCGTCTACGTCACCCACGACCAGGACGAGGCATTGACGATGAGCGACCGGATCGCCGTCTTCAACGAAGGCGGGATCGAGCAGGTCAGCCCCCCGGTCGAGCTCTACGAGCAGCCGGCCACCGAGTTCGTCGCCGGTTTCGTCGGCGTCTCCAACCTGCTCGAGCGCGAAGGCGACCGCTTCACGATCCGCCCCGAGAAGATCCAGCTGCTCGACACCAATGCGGCGTCCGACGGCCTGCGCACAGAGCGGGGGCGGATCGCGGAGATCGCCTACGTCGGCATGGTGACCCGCTACACGGTCGCTCTGGATGAGGGAGGAGAGCTTCAGGTGATCCAACAGAACGTCAACGGCGCAAAGCTTGATGAGTGGCGCGCCGAGCAGGGTAGGGAGGTCGTCGTGGGGTGGCGCCCGGAGCACACGGTCGCCGTCCGAGGAAGTTCGACCAACACAGAGGAGGAACCATCGTGACAAGGAGACGACAAGCAAACCCCGCGCGAACCGCGTGGCTGGTCATTGGGGGCCTGCTGGCGATCATGCTCGTGCTCGCCGGCTGCGGCTCCAGTGACGGTGGCGGCTCGGGCGGCGAAGAACTGGAGAAGGTCGGCAAGGGCGAGGGGCAGCTCAACCTCATCGCCTGGGCCGGCTACGTCGAACCGGAATGGACCAAGCCCTTCGAACAGAAGACCGGCTGCAAGGTCAACCCCAAGGTCGCAGGCACGTCCGACGAAATGGTGCAGCTGATGCGGACCGGCGAATACGACGGGGTCTCCGCCTCGGGCAACGCGACGGCTCGTCTCTTCGAAGGCGGCGACGTCGACCCGGTCAACGTCAGCCTCATCCCCAACTACGAAACGGTCTTCAGCGACCTCAAGGGTCAGCCGTACAACACCTTCGACGGCAAGCCCTACGGGATCCCCCACGGCCGCGGAGCGAACCTGCTGATGTGGAACAGCGACTCGGTGACGCCCGAACCGAAGTCCTGGAACGTCACGCTCGACCCCGAAGTCGCTTCCAAATACAAGGGCAAGATCAGCCAGTACGACGACCCGATGTCGATCGCCGAAGCGGCGGTCTACCTGAAGACGCACAACCCCGACCTCGGGATCGACGATCCCTATGAGCTGAACGACGAACAGTTCGAAGCGGCCGTGCAGCTGATGAAAGAACAGCGGTCGCTGGTCGGCGAATACTGGTCGGAAGCCGAAAAGCAGATCTCGTCCTTCGCCAGCGGCGACATTCAGGTCGGCACGACCTGGCAGTACCAGTACTTCCTGCTCAAGGAAGAAGGCAAGCCGGTGGCGGCCAGCCCGGCGAGCCAGGGCTTCCTGCCCGAAGAGGGCGCAACGGGATGGTCCGACACCTGGATGATCAGCTCCGAAGCCGCCCATCCCAACTGCATGTACATGTGGATGGACTGGATCGTCGAACCGAAGGCGAACGCCCAGGTGGCGGAATACTTCGGCGAGGCGCCGGCCCAGGAACTGGCCTGCGAACAGACCGAAAACCCGAACTTCTGCGCTGAATACCACGCGGAAGAACCCAATTTCTGGAAGCGCGTCTACTACTGGCAGACCCCGCTTGCGGACTGCGGCAACGGGTCCGAAGACTGCAAGGACTACAACGACTGGGTCCAGGCCTGGACCTCGATCAAGGGTTGAGCCGCAGGCTCGCCAAGCTGTTCCACGGGCGCCCCCGCCTTCAGGCGGGGGCGCTCCTGGCGGGCCCGGCCGGCTGGCTGGTCGTCGGCTACCTCGGCTCGCTCGCCCTCCTGCTCGTCGCCTCGCTGTGGTCGGTCAACGCCGTCAGCGGCGAGCTCGTCAAAAGCCTCAGCTTCGAAAACTTCGAAGTCCTCTTCGACGAACCGGTCTACCGCGACATCATCGGTCGCACGGTTCTGATCGCGGCCCTGGTGACGGTCACCGACGCGATCCTCGCCTTTCCGATCGCCTTCTACATGGCCAAGGTGGCCAGTCGCCGGACCAAGGCGATCCTCGTCGTCGCCGTGCTGATCCCACTCTGGTCGAGCTACCTGGTCAAGGTCCTCTCCTGGCGCAACATGCTGGGCGGCGGCGGTCTGATCGACTGGGTCCTGGAACCGCTCGGCCTCAGCGGGCCCGGCTTCGGCAACGTCGCGGTCTGGCTGGTGATGAGCTACCTCTGGCTGCCGTACATGATCCTGCCGATCTTCGCCGGGCTCGAGCGCATCCCCAACTCGCTGATCAGCGCCTCCGAGGACCTCGGCGGCAGACCCTTCACCACCTTCCGCAGGGTGATCCTGCCGCTCTCCTTCCCCGCCGTCGTCGCCGGCTCGATCTTCACCTTCGCCCTCACCCTCGGCGACTACATCACGCCCAGGCTGGTCTCCAACAACCAGTTCATCGGCAACGTCGTCTTCAACAACATCTCCAACAACCTGCCCTTCGCAGCGGCCCTGGCGCTGGTGCCGATCGTGGTCATGGTCGGCTACCTGCTGGTCGCGCGCAAGCTGGGCGCCTTCGAGCACGTATAGGGACGATGAGACTCTCGAGAAGATCGACGATCCTGCTCCGCGTCGCGGTCGGCGCCGGGCTCGCGTTCATCTACATCCCGCTGATCGTGCTCGGGATCTACGCCTTCAACTCGAGCAGGATCCTCGAATGGCCACCGCCCGGCTTCACCTTCGAGTGGTTCCCGAAGGCGTTCGAAAGCACCGCCCCCGAAGCCTTCTGGACCTCGATCAAGGTCGGGCTCGCCGCCACCGCGATCGCCCTGGTCCTGGGGACGCTCGCCTCGCTGGCCGTCGCCCGGCACCGCTTCTTCGGCCGCGAGACGATCTCCTTCCTCGTCATCCTGCCGATCGCCCTGCCGGGGATCGTCACCGGGGTGGCGCTCAACAACACCTTCACCCAGGTGTTCGGGATCGACCTCTCGCTGTTCACCGTGATCGTCGCCCACGCCACCTTCTGCATAGTCGTCGTCTACAACAACTCGATCGCGCGCCTGCGCCGGATGTCCTCCTCCTTCGAGGAGGCTTCGGCCGACCTCGGCGCCGACACCTGGCAGACCTTCCGCCACGTCACGCTGCCCAACATGCGCTCGGCGCTCGGCGCCGGCGGACTGCTCGCCTTCGGCCTCTCCTTCGACGAGATCATCGTCACCACGTTCACGATTGGGGCCGGCGAACAGACCCTCCCCTACTGGATCTTCAGCAATCTCTTCCGTGCCCAGGAGCGCCCGATCGTCAACGCCGTCGCGGTAATGGTCGTGCTGATCTCGATCGTCCCCGTGTACCTGGCGCACCGCCTTACGCGCGAGGAGGATGGCGCCACGGCCGCTCGTGGTGGCGGTGGCGGCGTCGAGGCGGAGGCCACCGCGGTTCCGTGACTCAACCCGCGCGGCTCCACTGCCGATGAGGCGATGGTGAGGGCAACGCGCGCCAACCTCCTCGCCGCGCTGGCGGCGGTCCTGCCGATCGCGCTGATCTGCGCCGTCTCGATCGCGCACGCGTCCGGCGGCGCGCCCGCTCGAGCCTCGATCGTCGGCGGCAAGGAAGCCGCTCCGGGGGCCTACCCCTGGATGGCCTTCGTCTTCGCCGTCGAAGGAGAAGAAATCTTCGCCTGCACCGGGACCGTGATCGCGCCCAAGGTCGTGCTCACCGCCGGCCACTGCACCCTGAACGAGGAAACCGGCGCCCTGCGCAGCGCCGCCGCTTACCGGGTGATCACCGGCGTCGTCAACTGGACCTCCCCCGAACGCCAGGTGTCCGAGGTCACGCGGCTGATTCCCTATCCGAAGTTCGCGGCCGAGACCTCGCGCGATCGCTTCGGCGACGCCGGCCTGCTCGTCCTGGCGACGCCGGCGACGGTCCCGTCGATTCCGCTCGTCAAGAGCACCCGCTTCGTGCGTCTTGGCACCCGCGCCAGGATCGCGGGATGGGGAATGACCAACATCGAACAGAAGGGCTTCACCGAATCGCTGATGTGGACGAAAACCGTCGTAGCCGGCAAACGCTGCGAAGGGCTCTGGGGACGGGTCTGCATCGTCGACTACCCCAGGTACCGCGCCGGAGCCTGCTTCGGCGACTCAGGCGGCCCGCTCTTCGCCCACCACCCCAAGCGCGGCTGGGTCGAGTTCGGCATCACCGAGGGCGGCTTCGATCGCTGCACCACCCGCCGCCCGCAGCTCTACACGCGGGTCGACCTGCTGGCTAAATGGATCGCCGGCCGGGTCGCGAAGATCGAAGCCAGCGGCTGACCCGCTCGTAAGCTCGTAAGATCGTGCGATATCGTCCAATCTAGCCGGGATATGCAGTAATTCGCACGATCTTACGGATATATCCAACTTCTCGCGTATTTGGGGTAAAGTTGCATGATCATGCGATCAGAGATCCCGCGAGACATCGTCAAGCCGTCGCCCGCTTCCACCAGCGAAGCCGAGGCAGTCGGCACCGCTGTTCGCGACGCCCGTCGGCGGCTGGGGCTGAGCCAAGACGAGGTCGCCTTCTCCGCTCACGTCAGCCCGCGCACCGTATTCGCGATCGAGAAGGGGAAGGCGACCATTCGCCTCGACATGTTGACCCGGGTGCTGATCGCGGTCGGCCTGCGGCTCGAGACCGCCCCGCGCGACCGGGTCTGGCGTCCCCGCTCCGGCTGATGGATCTGGCGGTATACCTGCACGGCTCCCACCTCGGCACGATGCGGCGCGGCACCGGAACCGACTACACCTTCGAGTACACGCCGCAAGTAGTGAACGAGGCCGGTACCGGCACGACGGTGCTCAGCCACTCGCTGCCGGTGCAAGCCGAGCCCTATGGCCCGATCGAGACGAGGACGTTCTTCGAGGGCCTGCTCCCGGAGCGGTCGCGTCGAGACGAGCTGGGCCGAGAGCTGCGCCTCGACTCGAACGACAGCTACGCCCTTCTGGGCGCGATCGGACGCGACTGCGCGGGAGCGATCGTGATCGTCCCCGACGAAGCCGGCGCCACGCTTGCAGACGGTCCGGTCGAATGGCTCGGCGACGAGGAGCTCGCGGAGCTCGTCGACCAGCTGCCTCGGCGGCCACTCGGCATCTCGCGCCAAGAGCGGAAGATGCGCCTCAGCCTGGCCGGGGTGCAGCGCAAGCTGGTCCTCGTCCGTGAGGGCTCGGGGCGGTTCGGCGTGCCGACGGCCGATGCGCCGAGCACCCACCTGATCAAGCCCGAGTACGAGCACGAGTATCCGAGCCTCGCCCACAACGAGATGTTCTGCATGTCCGTCGCCCGGCGCCTCGGCCTGCCTGCCGCCGAGACCGAGCTGATCTCGATCGGCGAGCGACCCTGCCTGGTCTCGCGCCGCTTCGACCGCAGCACCGACGGCGAGGGGGCCGTGCGCCTCCACCAGGAGGATCTCTGCCAGGCGCTGGCGGTGCCCTCGAACCTGAAGTACCAGAGCGAGCTGGGCCCCGGCTTCGCCCGGTTCCGAACCCTGCTGGCGGAGATCGGCCGGGGCGCGGACGTGCGGAGGATGGTGCGGGCGGCGGCGATGAACTTCGTCCTCGGCAACAGCGACGCGCACGGCAAGAACTTCGCCATCCTCTTCACCGACGAGGGGCGCGAGCTCGCGCCCCTCTACGACATCGTCTCGACCGCCGTCTACGACCTCGACGAGGAGATGGCGATGGCGATCGGCGACAACTTCGACCCCGATGGGGTGCGGATGGTCGACTGGTTCGAGATGAGCGCTGATTGCGACCTGGCACCCAGGCCGTTCGTCGCGTTGGTACGCGAAACCGCCGCCGAAACGCAGGAGTGCGCCCGCGCCGTGGCGGCAGCGGCCCAGGCCGAGGGTTGGCACGTCCCCCTGATCGACGAGATTCTCGCGGTGGTCGAGCGGCGCGCCGGGCGAATCGAGTCGGAGCTCGGCGACCGGTAGCGTCGCTCGAGAGGGCTACAGCGGGATGTTGCCGTGCTTGCGCTGCGGCTGGGCTACGCGCTTTGACTGCAGCATGCGCAATGCCTTGACCAGCTTCGGCCGCGTTTCGCGCGGCTCGATCACGTCGTCGATGTAGCCGCGCTCGGCCGCCGAGTAGGGGTTGGCGAAGTGCGCCTTGTAGTCGTCGATCAGCTTCTGGCGGCGCTCGTCGGGGGTCGGCGATGAGCCGATGTCCTTGCGGTAGATGATGTTGACCGCGCCCTCGGGGCCCATCACCGCGACCTCGGCGGTCGGCCAGGCGACGTTGAAGTCGGCCAGCATGTGCTTTGAGTTCATCACGTCGTAGGCGCCGCCGTAGGCCTTGCGGGTGACGACGGTGAGCTTCGGCACGGTCGCCTCGGTGAAGGCGTAGAGCAGCTTGGCGCCGTGGCGGATGATCCCGTTCCACTCCTGGTCGGTGCCGGGCAGGAAGCCGGGCACGTCGGTGAAGGTCAGGATCGGGACGTTGTAGCAGTCGCAGGTGCGGACGAAGCGGGCCGCCTTCTCGGAGGCCTCGATGTCGAGCACGCCGGCGAGGTGGGCAGGCTGGTTGCCGACGACGCCGATCGGAAAGCCGTCGAGCCGCGAGAAGCCGCAGACGATGTTCTTGGCGAAGTGCTCGTGGACCTCGAAGAACTCGCCGTCGTCGACGACGCGGGCGATCACCTCGCGCATGTCGTAGGGCTTGGAGGGGTCGTCGGGGACGAGCGTGTCGAGCTCGGCGTCTTCGCGGTCGGGGTCGTCCTCGGGCTCGAAGCGCGGCGGCGCCTCGAGGTTGTTCGAGGGCAGGAAGCCGAGCAGGTAGCGCACGTCCTCGAGGCAGCTCTCCTCGTCCTCGGAGGCGAAGTGGGCGACGCCCGACTTCGAGTTGTGGCTCATCGCCCCGCCCAGCTCCTCGAACTCGACTTCCTCGCCGGTCACGGTCTTGATCACTTCCGGGCCGGTGATGAACATGTGGCTGGTCTCCTTGACCATGAAGATGAAGTCGGTCATCGCCGGCGAGTAGACGGCGCCGCCGGCGCAGGGGCCCATGATCAGGCTGATCTGCGGGATCACGCCCGAGCACCGCACGTTGCGGACGAAGACGTCGCCGTAGGCGCCGAGCGAGACGACGCCCTCCTGGATGCGGGCGCCGCCGGAGTCGTTGATCCCGATCACCGGCGCCCCGACCTGGGCGGCGAGGTCCATCACCTTGCACATCTTCTCCGCCATCACCTCGCCGAGGCTGCCGCCGAAGACGGTGAAGTCCTGCGAGAAGACGAAGACGGTGCGGCCGTCGATCGTGCCGTGACCGGTGACGACGGCGTCGCCCCAGGGCCGTTTCTTCTGCATCTCGAAGTCGTAGGTGCGGTGGCGGACGAAGGTGTCGAGCTCCTCGAAGGAGCCCGAATCCAGCAGCTTTTCGACCCGCTCGCGTGCGGTCATCTTGCCCTTCGCGTGCTGCTTCTCCACCGCCTCCTCGGAGGCCGAGTGGATCGCTTCCTCGCGCAGCTCACGCAGGTAGGCGAGCTTCTCCTCGTGGGTAATCGGATTCCGTTCCCGCATCGAGGGCCGCAGTCTATTTCGGCCGCTCGGGCCGTGCCCCACGGCGACCCACCAGCCCGGAACGTCGTGCGGTCGTAGTTGTTCCCGCTGAGCGGGAACAACTACGACCGCAGAGGAGATCTGGCGGCGGCTTAGAGTTCGGCGCAGACGACGAAGGCCTCGAGCGACCAGTCGTCGTAGGGACCGCCACCGGTCTCGTGGGCGAAGCCCGACCAACCTGTCCGGACGGTGCCTTCCGAAAAGGGGCTCGACCCGGTAACCGCGACATCGGCCAATTCGCCGCTCAGGCGGACGCCGCCCGCGATCGCCTCCTTGCCGGAGGGGCAGAGCACCGTTTCCGACTTGGTCTGTTCGGTGTTGGTGCCCGTTTCGGCGTCGTGGTAGGAGACGTTCCTGACCAGCTGTGCGAGGAAGGTCGGGGCGAGCTTGTTGGAGCTGACCGCGCCAGCCTTGAGCTTAGCTTCGGTGACGACGCCGCCGCCGAGCTGCTTGGAACGCACCGCTCCGTTGGCCAGCTTGCTGCTGCCGATCGTCGCTTCGGCGATCTTCGCCCCGTTCACCGCGCGGTTGCGGAGCTTCGCCGTGCTCACCGCTCCGTTGCGCAGCTTGGGGGTGGTCACCGCTCCGTTGCGGAGCTTTGGCGTCGTCACCGCCCCATTGGCAATGTTCTGCGTCCTGACCATGGCGGTCTTGGCCGCAACCGCGGCTAGGCGAAGGGCTGCTTCTGCGGCTCGGCGAGACCGTCGAGGATCCGCTCGAGGTCGGCCACGACGAGGCCGGAGCCCTCGCCGGCGCGCAGCGCAACCCGGGTGCCGAAGCCCTTCTCGGCCATCGTCACCTCGACCCCTTCGACTGCGGAGATCAACTCCGCCAGCTCGGGCTCGGACTTCATCAACGTCCGCGCGACCTCGATCATGCGGCTCGCTTCAACCGCCGGCACCCCGTTCCTGCCCTGGAGGAGGCCTGGGCGGGAACCTTCACACCCCCAAACGCTTCCGGTGCGCTTTATGTGCCAATGGATGGCATAAAGCGCACCGGAAGGGAGAGGGCTAGAAGAACGCGCCGCCCTTGTACTCGCCGAAGACGTCGCGCATCGCGCCGCAGACCTCGCCGATCGAGGCGTCGGCGGCGAGCGCGGCGCGGATCGGATGCAGCAGGTTGCCCTCGCCGCGGGCGACGTCGCGCAGAGCGTCGAGCTTGGCGTCGACGCCGGCCTGGTCGCGGCGCTCCTTGAAGGCCTTCAGCCGCGCCAGCTGGCGCTCCTCGGCCTCGGGGTCGACGCGGAGGATGTCGACGTCGTCGACCTGGTCGGTGACGTACTTGTTGACGCCGACGACGATGTCCTGGCCGGTGCGGTAGCGCTCGTGGTAGCTGTGCGCCGACTCCTCGATCTCACGCTGCATGAACTCCAGCGCCTCGACCGAGCCGCCCAGCTCTTCGACCTTGCCCATCAGCTCCCAGGCGCGAGCTTCGACCTCGTCGGTCAGTGACTCGACGAAGTAGGAGCCGGCGAAGGGGTCGACCGTGTCGGCGGCCCCCGACTCGTGCGCGATCACCTGCTGAGTGCGCAGCGCGATCCGCGCCGAGCGCTCGGTCGGCAGCGCCAGCGCCTCGTCGAAGCCGTTGGTGTGCAAGCTCTGGGTGCCGCCGCAGACGGCGGCGAAGCCCTGCAATGCGACGCGGATGATGTTGACCTCGGGCTGCTGGGCCTGCAGCGTCACGCCGCCGGTCTGGGTGTGGAAGCGGATCTTCTGCGAGTTGGGATCCTGCGCCCCGAAGCGCTCGCCGACGATCTTCGCCCACATCCGCCGCACGGCGCGGAACTTGGCGATCTCCTGGAAGACGTTGTTGTGGCCGTTGAAGAAGAAGGCGAGGCGGGGGGCGAACTCGTCGATCGCGAGGCCGCGCTCGAGCGCCGCTTCGACGTAGGCGATCGCGTTGGCGAGCGTGAATGCAACCTCCTGCACGGCCGAGCAGCCCTTCTCGCGGATGTGGTAGCCGGAGATCGAGATCGTGTTCCACTTCGGCACGTTCTCGCGGCAGTACTCGAAGATGTCGGTGGTCAGCCGCATCGTCGGCGCCGGCGGGTAGATGTAGTTGCCGCGCGCCATGTACTCCTTGAGCACGTCGTTCTGGACCGTGCCGCGCAGCTTCTCGGAGGGCACGCCCTGCTCCTCGCCGACCAGCTCGTAGAGCAGCAGCAGGATCGCCGCCGGCGCGTTGATCGTCATCGAGGTCGAGACCCCGTCGAGCGGGATCTCCTCGAAGCAGATCCGCATGTCCTCGATCGTGTCGATCGGCACCCCGGTGCGGCCGACCTCGCCGCGGCAGAGAGGATCGTCGGAATCGCGTCCCAACTGGGTCGGCAGGTCGAAGGCCATCGAGAGCCCGGTCGAGCCGTGCTCGATCAGGTAGCGGTAGCGCTCGTTGGTGTCCTCGGGAGTGGCGAAGCCGGCGTACTGGCGCATCGTCCAGAGCCGGTCGCGGTACATCCCCTCGTGGATGCCGCGCGTGAAGGGAGGCTCGCCGGGCTCGCCAAGGCGCTCCTCCAGGCCCGGAGCGACGTCGCCCTCGTCGTAGAGGCGCTCTATCTCGATCCCCGAGTCGGTGAAGACGCGTGGGTCGTCGGGCCCGACCAGGGGCGCGATCGTGCGGTGGGTCTCTTCGGTGGCCATGGCGACAGGATATGGGGCCGCCACCGCCCACCGCAGCCTTCCGGTGCGCCTTATCCCCGCTATGACGGGAAAAGGCGCACCGGAACATTGCGGCCAATTACGGTTTGTAGAAGATCGAGTCAGGAATAATCTTGGCCGCAAATCGACACGCCGTAAGTCGCCAAAGGGGGCAGCAGGGGGCGGCAGCAAAACGGAGGATCGAATGAACGATGTGACCCAGCCAGTTAGGGCCCGGGGGACGATGCTGTCGGTGGTGGCGTTGGTGGCTGCGCTGGCCGCCTCGCTCGCCCTGGCCCCACTCGCCTCGGCCGCCAGCGACCCGATCGCCAGCGGCACCACGACCCTTACTGTCAAGAAGGGCTTCAAGAACAAGCTCAACAAGAAGAAGATCAAGCTGTTGAAGTGGGGCTCCGGCAAGGTCAAGAACCGCAACGTGATCCTTGGGGTGACGGGCGGCTCCCTTGACCCGACCAATGGCCAGGGCACGACCGAACAGGGCGGCGGCTTCAAGCTCAAGCGCGGCAAGCGCACGGTCCCCATTACCGAACTGACGCTCGACCGGACCGCCAAGGCGGCCTACGCGAAGATCGCCGGCGCGCGGATGAAGCTCGGCTTCCTCGCAACCCTGTCCTTCGTGCGCAATGGCTTCGGCGTCAACGTCAACGCGGCGAAGCTGAAGCTGACCGGCAAGGCCGCGAAGCGGATCAACGCCAAGCTCGGGCTGAAGAAGCAGAAGCCGTTCAAGGGCGGCAACGTGATGAGCAACGCCTACAGCGAAACGCAGCCGAAGACGGTTACGGTCTTGGCGAGCGGCAAGGCCGACCTGCTCACCGATGAAACAACGGTCAAAACGTTCGTTCTCGCGCCGCCCACCGGACTGGCGGTCAAAATCGAGCCGATAGAACCGACCGAACTGGAATCGACGGAAAACCCGTTTACGCCGCTGCTCAAATTCCCGATCAGCGGTGGGAAGATCGCCCCGGACGCCAACGCCGGCACCGTTGAAACCACCGGTGGGGTCAGACTCGTGCAGGAACTCGAAGCTGGCACGACGACGATGACCCTCGGCAACATCTGGGTAGACCTCAGCGCCAAGACCGCGACTGTCGAAGTCTCGGTCGAATCGACGATCTCCCCCGAACTCAACCTGGGGGAACTCGGCCGCAGCTCGATCGCCGATCTCAACCTGGCGGGCGCGACGATCACATCGGATCCGACCAACCACACGGTCAGCGTCCAAAACGCCACGGCAACGCTGCAGGCAGTCACAGCCGAAACGCTGAACTCGGTCTTTGGCGCGCCATTCGACGCGGCCAAAATCCCGCACGGGACGTTTGCGGAAGGGGCCGGGCTCGGCACCTTCTCCTTCACGGCGCAGACGCAGTAGCGCTCGCGAAGCAGATTCGACAGCGACGGGGGCGGCCGCAGGGCCGCCCCCGTCGCTCCGCTTTGCTTGAAATCGCCAGTTCCGTTCTGTAGCTTCGCCAAGGGGAGACGCCAGATGTCACAATTGGACGAACAAAACATTCCGCGGCTTTTGCCGCCCTTTTGGCCGGTCGAGGACCGGGAGGGCGACGGGCAGCAGCACGGAGTCGGGCACGTGTGCCTCGAAGGGCAGCCCGCCGCCAACCCCGAGCAGACGATGCCGATCCTGGTCGAGCTGGCGGCGCTGAGCGAAGCGCTCCGCGGCCTGCAGACGATGGACGGCGAAGAGCTCTCGGAGGCCGCAGCCTCGGCGCTGCGGGGCGAGATGACGGAGAAGCTTCGCGAGCTGGCCGAGCTGCTCGACGAGGAGAGCGCCGAGATCGTCCGCATGCGCGCCAAGGCGCTTTCGGGCGCTGCGGACCACCGCGAGACCGTGATCGAGATCGCCCGCAAGAACGTCCAACCCGCGCTGGAGATCGTCTGCGGACCGCTCTGCACCTGGCGGATGAAGTCCCGGTCGGGCCTGCACTCCTTCCTCGCAGCGGCCCGCGACGAGGAGAACCAGGCGATCCTCGACTCGCTCGACGACTCGCTCGAGGACGCCCTCGACTTCCTGCGCCAGAGCATCGACGTGCCCGGCCTCCACGTCCCCTTCAAGCTGCCGATGAACGTCACCGACCTGCTGATCTCGGCCGGCGAGGCGGCGGGCCATCCCAAGCACTTCGCCTACTTCATGCCCGAGGACGAAGGCGTCGACAACCTACCGCTGGAAGAGCAACGCACGCTCTACATGCGCAACGTCCACATCGCCCGCTACCGGGCGATCACGATCCAGCTAGCCGAAACGCTGCTCGACGGGCCGATGGCGCCGACCAAGACCCCGGTCGAGAAGACGCTGATGCCGTGGATCCGCGGCCACGACCACGGCCATAACACGATCGTCCCCGAGACCGACTACGAGAGCTGGATGACGACGCTCGGGATCGAGCCCTTCATGGCGCTGCAGGAGGCGATCGCCGACGTCTATGGATTCGTGATGACGATCTCCGAGCCGTGGCTCGCCATCTCGGGCCACAGCCGCCTCGACATGGCGGCCACCCACATGGCGGAGCTGCTGCACTACCTGCGCCGCGGCCCCGAGTTCTTCGGCGACCCGGGCGCGGCTTACGTCGAACTCAGCTTCCTCGCCGAGAACGGCTACGTCGACATCGACGACGGCGGCAGGATCGCCTGGAGCGAGGATGGGTTCTGCGAGGGAATGACCGCCCTGGCGGCCGCCCTGACCGAGTCGACGGTCGGCGCCCCCGACGAGCGTGGCTCAGAAGAGCTTCTAGCCCGCTACGGCTGGCCGGCCGAGACGGCTGCGATGCGCACCTGGAGCCGGATGTGCGAGGACCTGGCCGGCGTGCCGACCTCGATCGCCTTCTACCGGCCCACCGACGGCGGCACCGCCGCCAGCGCGACGCACGCCGAGGAGGCAATCGCCTCCTAATCCGAGGCGCCGACCAAGCGCTCGATCCCCGAGCGCTCGATGGTCTGCTGCAGCCCCTCGCGCAGCTCGACCGTCGGCTCCCAGCCGAGCAGGTCACGAGCGCGGGCGATGTCCGGGCGGCGCTGCTGCGGATCGTCGGTGGGCAGCGGCTCGAAGACGATCTCAGAGCGCGAATCGGTGATCTCGACCACGGTCTTGGCCAGCTCGAGCAGCGTGAACTCATTCGGGTTGCCGATGTTGACCGGCAGGTGCACGTCTGACTCGGCGAGGGCGACGATGCCGCGGATCAGGTCGTCGACGTAGCAGAAGCTTCGCGTCTGCTCGCCGGCGCCGAAGACGGTCAGCGGCCGGTCCTGCAGCGCCTGGCGCAGGAAGGTCGGTATCGCCCGCCCGTCGTGGGCGCGCATCCGTGGCCCGTAGGTGTTGAAGATGCGGACGATCGCCGTGTCGACGCCCTGCTGGCGGTGGTAGGCCATCGTCATCGCCTCGGCGTAGCGCTTGGCCTCGTCGTAGACGCCGCGCGGGCCGATCGGGTTGACGTGGCCCCAGTACTCCTCGGTCTGCGGATGCTCCTGCGGGTCGCCGTAGACCTCGCTGGTCGAGGCGAGCAGGAAGCGGGCGCGCTTGAACTTGGCGACGCCGAGCATGTGGTGGGTGCCGTGCGAGCCGACCTTGAGCGTGTGCAGCGGCAGCCGCAGGTAGTCGATCGGGCTCGCCGGCGAGGCGAGGTGGTAGACGAAGTCGACGTCCTCGGGGATGTCCACCTGCTCGGTTATGTCGATGTTGCGGAACTCGAAGGCCGAGTCGCGGATGTGCTCGATGTTCTGCAGCGAGCCCGTCTCGAGGTTGTCGACGCAGATCACCCGGTGCCCCTGGTCGAGCAGGTGGTCGCAGAGATGCGAGCCGAGGAAGCCGGCCCCGCCGGTGACAACGCAGGTGCTCATCGTCGCTGATGCTATCGGCACCCGGGCGGAGCTCCTGGAACGCGGCAATCCCTGCAATTTGCGAGCTAACGACCCGATCACCCGTCCAGGCGGGGGGAGAGACGGGCCCAGCGGGCGATTGGCTGGGGGATGTTTGAGAGGGGATCTTGAATCGGTCAGGGGACACTGAACGCGGGCGGATCGTCTCTGCCCGCGAGGAAGCGGCGATCGAGATGGTGGAACGCCACGAGTCCGCGCTGCGGCGGGCGGCCCGACGCCTCTCGATCGACGCGGAGGACGCCGACGACGCCTACCAGCGCGCTCTCGAGATCGTGCTGACCAAGGCGCCGACCACCGACCAGCGCGAGTTGATCCGCTGGACCCACACCGTGATCAAGCACGAGGCGCTCGCCGTGCGGCGAAACCGGGAGCGGCTGCTCGGCCCGCCTCCGCCCGAATGGCTCGAGGGAGCCGCCGCCGATCCGCTGGCCACGCTCCCCTCCCGCCTGGAGGGCCCCGCTGAGCAGGTCGAGCGGCGCGAGGAAGTCGCCCGTGCCCGCGAGGCGCTGCGCACCCTGAAGCCGGCCGAGTTGCGCGCATTGAGCCTGCTCGCCGAGGGCTACTCCTACGCCGAGATCTGCAAGATGACGGGCTTCACCCACACGAAAGTGAACCGCGTGCTGGCCGAGGGACGGAGCCGTTTCCGCGAGCTGGTCTCCAGCAGCGAGGACGGGCGACGCTGCCGTGAGCTGCGGCCGCTGCTCTCCGCCTTCTGCGACGGCGAGGCTTCGCTGCAGGACTCCGAGACGGTGCGCGAGCACCTCCGTGCATGCGCCAGCTGCCGGGCGACGATGCGCGCTTTCCGCGCGGCGCCGGGGCTGGCCAGCGTGCTCCTGCCGGCGCCACTCGCATCTCGCTCGCTGCTCGGGCGCCTGCACGACCTGCTGGCCCGCGCCGGCTCCCACCTCTCGGGAACGACGAAGCTGATCGCCGCGACCGCCGCCGGCACGGCCGCCGGGGTGGCCGTGGCAGTGCTGCCAACCCCCCTCCCCCAGCATCCCTCGCCGGCCAGGCCGGCCGCCGAACGCATCGCCGGCGAACCCGCGCAAGCGCCCTCAGAAGGCGAGAAGCGCAAGCGGAGGCGACCCGAGCATCGCCCCCGGCCGACGCGCGAAACCGACGCAACGACGACCGAAGCGCCGGTCGCCGAACCGGTCGAATACGAAGCGCCACCGCCCCCGCCGCCAGCCGAACCCGTGAGCGGCTCGGAATCGAGCGGCTCGGCCGCCGGGGAGTTCGGACCGTGAGGGGCGTCGCTCTAATCCTGCTGCTCGCCGTTCTCATGCCTTCCTCGGCGGAGGCGGCGTTCGAGCCGATCGGCCTCAGCGTCGACGGCGGCGAGGAAACCTGGCACGCCGAGCCGAGCTTCGCCGTGCGCTGGAGCAACCCGCCGGGCGTGGCCGCGGTCCACTACCGCCTGCTCGACCCGGGGACCGAAGCGGTTCTCGCCGAGGCGAGGATCGGGTGGGCGGCGACCGCGATCCAGCACCTCGCCGTGCCGCCGGCTCCCGGCGCCTACACAGCGGCGGTCTGGCTCGAGGACGCATTGGGAGTCGAGGGAGCACCGGCCGTCGCCACCCTGCGCTTCGACGACGAGGCGCCGCAACCCGTCGCCCCTGTCGCGCCATCCGGCTGGCTCGGCCGGGCCGACTTTCCCCTCACCCTGCGAATCGGTCATCCAGACCAGCCCCTGCCCCTCTCCGGCATCCGCGGCTATGCGATCTCGATCGACCAGGACCCTGGCGGGACGCCCTGCGCCGAGCCGCCGATGTGCGACACCGGCGAGACCGATCTGCAGGGCGGGACCGACGTCGATGCCCTCGAGGTCGCCGGGCTGCCGGAGGGCGTCAGCTACGCGCATGCGGTCGCGGTCTCTGGCTCCGGCGTCCGCTCGTCACTGGTCGGGACCGCCGAGCTGCGGGTCGACGAGACCGACCCGGTGACGCAGCTCTCGGGCGCTCCCGAGGGTTGGTCGCGCAGACCGGTGACGCTCGTCGCCACCGCCACCGACGCCGGCGCGGGAATGACCGCCCCGGCACGCGGCCCTGTTCCTTTCACTGCGATCCGTGTCGACGGCGGCGCGCCAACCGCGGCGAGCGGCGGCAGCGTCTCGGCGACGGTGATCGAGTCGGGCGCGCACTCCGTCGCCTTCTACGCGCGCGACGCCGCCGGCAACGCCGACGACGGTGGCCTGGTCAACGGACTGCGCAACCGAGCGCCGCGAACCGCGCTGGTCCGCATCGACCGCGAGCCGCCAGCGCTTGCCTTCGCGGGCGCCCAGGACCCGGCGGAGCCGGAGCGGATCGACGCCACAGTCGCCGACTCGCTCTCCGGGGTCGACCCGGCGACCGCGCGGATCGCCGTGCGCCCAGCAGGCTCGGGCACACCCTATGAGCCGCTGCCGACGCGGCTGGCAGGGTCGGGCCTGAGCGCGCACTGGAGCTCGGAGGCCTACCCACCGGGCGATTACGAATTTCGCGCCACCGTGGCCGACGAAGCCGGCAACCCCGCCTCGACGACGACCCGCGCCAACGGCGCCCCGATGCGCCTCAGCAACCCGATCAAGGTCCTCACGCGCCTCGACGTCACCCTCGCCCGCAAGGTGAAGACGGCAGGCTGCAGGCAGCGTGCCGTCTTCGGGGGTCGGCTGACCGCTGGGCGCAGGACTCCGGTCGCGGGTGCGACGGTCGATCTGGTCGAGCGCTTCGCCGCGGGCTCGGCCCGTCGCGAACGGGTCTCGACGATCCGCACCGGCGTCGACGGAGGCTTCGATCTCCGCCTCTCCCCAGGGCCAAGCCGTCGGGTAATCGCACGCGCAAGGTCGACGGCGACCCTGCAGGGGACCCACAGCTCGCACGCCTCACTGCCGGTGCCGGCATGCGTCTCCCTGCATGTCTCGGCCCCGGTGGCGAGAGTCGGCGGGCGACCGATCGTCTTCGGTGGCCGGGTCCAGCATGAGGGCGCCGAGCTGCCGGCCGAGGGGGCGCCGGTGCAGCTCCAGTTCCGCCTGCCCGGTCTGCCCTGGAGCGAGTTCCGCACCGTGCACACCGACCGCCGCGGAGCGTTTCGCTTTCCCTATCGCTTCGCCGACGACGACAGCCGCGGCGTGCGCTTCAGGTTCCGTGCCTTCGTCGCGGCGCGAGCCGGCTGGCCGTTCGCGCCAGCCGGCTCGCCGCCGGTCGAAGTACTGGGTCGCTGAGCGTCAGACGGGGAGAAGCTCGCGGGCTTTGCGCACCCGCTGCTCGAGCTCGTCGCGGTTGCGCTTCAGCGTCGTCTCGACGGTGCGCTGGCGGGCGGTGACGGCGCGCTCGACGCGCTGACGCGTCTTGCGGGCCTCGCTCGTTGCGCGGTTGCGGGCCGTCGTCCCGCGCCGCTCGGTCCTCTTCACGTGCCGGCGCAGCTGCGTGCGGTAGGACTTGAGTTGTTTTTTGGCTGCGGTTCGGCCGGTGAACGGTTCGACCAGCTCGCCGACGCGATCGGCGACCGTCAACACGGTGCCGACGGGGAGGTCGACGGCGGACTCGGCGACCTTGCGGGCCTGGTTCTTCTCAACCGGGGTCGCTTTCGCTTTCCGTTTAGCGCCAGCGCCGTTGGCGCTCTTGCTCTGGGTTGCCATGAAGGTGATCCCTTTCGGTGTGGTTTGCTTGTCGTCTAGACGATGGGCAGTCTAGCGAACATATGTTCTTGGCGAACATACGTTCTAACCCGGAATGCGGGCCGGGTTACTCCGCCGAACGGGCGATCGCAAGGCCCCGCTCCCCGGCAGCGGCCGCGATCGGGAAGCGAGCGTCGAGACCGAGACCGGCATCGGCCAGGTCGAGGTCGCCAAAGGCGACCCGTCCTCCCGCCTCGCGAGCGATCAGCTGGGCGGCGGCGGCGTCGACGGAACGGCACGGGCGCAGACTGAGCATCGCGTCGAGCCGACCAGCCGCGACGTAGGAGACGGTGATCGCGATCGAGCCGACGACGCGCAGCCGGTAGACGCGGCCGGCCAGCGGCGCGAGCGCCTCGAGGGCTCGCTGCGGCTCGGCCGCCTCGAGGCCGAGCAGCTCCAGCTTCTCGCGATCCTCGCCGACCTCGATCGGGGCGTCGTCGAGCGTCGCGCCGGCGTCGCGGCGAGCGGCGAACTCCTCGCCGGCGCCGAAGTCGTAGACGTAGCCGAACTCAACGTCTGCCATCGAGTCCCCAGAGGCGACCGCGATGCTGAGGCTGTGCGACGGCAGCGTGCGGCGGGCGTTGAGCGAGCCGTCGATCGGGTCGATCACCACGCGAGCGGCGCCGCCCCCGCCGAACGCGACCTCGCCCCGCTCCTCGGAGATGGCGACGAAGGACGCGCCCTCGCCGGCGAGCGCATCCAGCTCGGCGAAGACGACGTCCTCGCAGCGCCGGTCGATCGCAAGCGTCCGGTCGCCGCCCTCGCCGACGCCCTCATAGACGGTGCGGGCCTCGCTGCCGCTCACCTGATCGAAGATCGCCTTCTGCGCGGCGACGATGCGCCGGCAAATTCCGTTCCAGTCTGCGGAAAGGACGTCCATCCGAGCCATCCTATGGAGGGCGGCCAGCCGCTAGCGTTGGAGCATGCTCGCCCTTGCCGAGGCCCAGGAACAGGCCGTTCGTCACGTCGACGGGCCGCTCCTGCTCCTCGGCGCACCCGGCACCGGCAAGACCGAGGCCCTCGCACGCCGCTTCGCCTTCCTCGTCGGCGGCGGCGTCGAGACAGATCGCATCCTCGTCCTCGCCTCGCACCGGACCACCGCGCGTCGCCTGCGCGACCGGGTCGAAGAGCTGCTCGATACCGCCGCAGAGCTCTGGATCGGCACCTGGGACGAGATCGGAGAGCGACTGCTGCGCGACTACGCGATCGCCGCCGGCCTCGATCCCTTCTTCGACGTCCTCGGCCCCGCCGAGCGTCTCGCGATCCTGCTCGACCGGATCGACGACCTGCCATTGCGCAACCACGACATCCGCGGCAACCCGGCCGGCCTGCTCGCGCGTCTGCTCGAGCAAATCGACGAGCTCAAGTCCGGCTCCGAGCCCCCCGAGCCCGACCTCGCCGAGTTCTGCGCCGCCCACGACCGCATCCTCGCCGACTCCGGAAACCTCGACCGCGCCGACGTCTTCCTCGTCCTGGGAAAGCTCCTGAATGAGCAGGAGGACGTCCGTGCGCAGATCGCGGCGCGTTTCCAGCACGTCATGGTCGACGAGCTTGAGGACACGACGGCGGCTCAGCGGGTGATCCTGCGAGAGCTGAGCGAGGCCAATCCGAACCACCTGTACGCCGAAGGCCTGTCGGCCGCGGGTCCTGTCGCGGAAGAGACGCTGTTTCTGGAGGAGGTATTTCGCAAGCCGAGCGTGCGCAGATGGTGCTGTGCGAACGAGAGGGCGCAGGCGCAGGCGGTGGCGCGGGAGGTCGAGCATCTGATCGCGGGGGGGACAGCTCCCGAAGAGATCTGTGTGCTGATCGAGGACCCGGCGCAGAGCGGGGACGTTGCCGCTGCGATGGAGGAGCGCGGTGTTCCGTTCCACATGACGGGCCCGGCGGCGCTGTTCCAGCGGCCGGAGGTGCGGGACGCGATCGCCTGGTTGCGGGCTCTGGCCGATCCCGAAGACTCCGCTGCTGTCGCGCGGGCGCTGACCCGACCGCCGATTGAGCTGCGGCCGACAGACCTGGCGCGGCTGACGACGATCGCCCGGCGGCGCAAGGTCGACATGGTGTCTGCTTGCGAGGCAGCGCTGGAGAGTCCCCAGATACAGCCCGAGGGACGGGAGCAGATTCAGTCGTTCTTGAAGCTCTACGGGGAAGCGTCGGCGGCGATGGAGGAAAGGCGCGCCGACGTCTTCGTCCGGCGGCTGGTCGAGCGGGTCGGCCTGCGCCGCCAGCGGCTATTCGCCGCCGAGCCGGAGGTGGCCGAGCGGCTGCTGGGGCTCTCCAGGCTGGCGGAGCTTGCGGCCGCCTGGGCGCGGCGCGAGCCGCACGGGTCTACGCGCGACTTCGTCCGCTACCTGAGCGCCGTCGCCGAGGCGGGGGTCGAGCCCGCCGGCGGCGAGGAGCCGCCGTCGCCGGGCTCCGTGCAGGGACTGGCGCGGGAGGCCGCCAAGGGCACCGAGTTCGAGCACGTCTTCGCCCTGGGGACGAAGGCGGAGGACGTTGGAGCCCGCACCGGCCTGGTCCTCGCGCGGCTGGTCGAGCACGGGGGGGCGGGCCAGGACGGCGAGGAGACGCACGAGGAGGAGCTGTTCGGCCCCGCGGAGGGCCTGCATGCCACCTACCGCAAGCTGCGCGAGGAAGTGCTCGAGGCCTCCTGGAAAGCGGGGCGCGAGCTGTCGGAGCCGCGCCTCGACACCGTCGTCGACCTGAACCGGGCGATCGCCCGCCACCTCGAGCTGCTCAAGCTGGCGGCGCTGGCCCAGCAGCCGGGCGAGAAGGCCACCGCGGAGGCGATCGAGGCGGTCAACGGCCTCCTGCGCCAGGTCGCGACCCCCGAGCAGCAGGCCGAGCTCGACGCCTCGCCGCTCGACGCCTACCTGCTCGACTCCGAGCGCGAGCGCGACGGCAGGCGCCGGCTGCTCGCCGCCCGCCACGAACCCTCCCTGGAGGGGTTCCTGCCGCGGCGGGGGGACGGCTCGCTCAGCCTCTCGGCCTCCGACCTCGACCTCTACCTCACCTGCCCGCTCAAGTACAAGTTCGCCCGCGTCTTCGGCATCCCCCAGGAGCCGACGATCAACCAGCGTTTCGGCATCCTCATCCACAACGTCCTCGAGCGCTTCCACAAGGACCAGGGCGAGGGCGGCCTCGAGCGGCTGATGGAGCTGTTCCAGGCGGGCTGGCGGCGCACCGGCTTCGGCAACAGCGACGACGAGCTGCAGTTCCACGACCGTGCTCGCGAGGCGATGCGCCTCTACTGGGAGCGCGAGCAGGAAAGCGAGGGGGAGCCGGTCTGGCTGGAGCGCAAGTTCGACATCCGCATCGGCCCCCACCACGTGCGCGGCCGCGTCGACCGGGTCGACCGCCTGCCCGACGGGGACCACGAGCTGATCGACTACAAGACCGGCGAACGCAAGAGCGAGGCCGCCCTCGAAAACGACCTGCAGCTGGCGCTCTACCGGCTCGCCGCGCGGGAGGATTGGGGCCTGGAGGCCGGCAGCGGCAGCTACTACTACGTGCTTGACGCCGAGAAGGTCGCCGCGCCGACCAACCCGGACGACGCCGAGCGGGTCGAGCGGACGGTGCTCGAAGTCGGCGAGGGAGTGCTCGGCCAGGACTTCGAGCCGCGGCCCTCGCCCACCACCTGCGGCTGGTGCGACTACCGCCTGATCTGCCCGGCGGCGGAGAGCTGAGGGAGCCCTACTGGCTTCCCTGCTGACGGAGGAACTGCTGGAAGTCGCGGGCGATCGCATCGGCGGAGGGCAGGTCCTCGTCGCCATCGAGCTGGTCCTTCTGTTCTGACTCGATGCGGTCAACCAGCTCCTCGATCTCGGGGTTGGCGGCGATAGCCCGGTCGATCTGCTCTTCGAAGCTCGCCGCCTCGTCCTCGAGGTCGCCGGCCTCGACGGCGATGCCGGTGAGGCCCTCGAGGCGGCGCAGCAGGGCGAGGGCCGCCTTCGGGTTCGGCACGGCGGCGACGTAATGGGGCACGGCGGCCCAGAGCGAGGCCGAGGTCATCCCAACCTGGCGGCAGCAGTCGTGGACCACCCCGACGATCCCGGTCGGCCCCTCGTAGGTTGAGCGCTGCAGGTCGAGCTCCTCGACCAGGGTCTCGTCGGAGGCCAGCCCGGTGATCGGGACCGGAAGCGTGTGGGAGACCTCGGCGATCAGAGCGCCCAGCGTGATCACCATCTCGGCGCCGAGCGCGTCGGCGGCGGTCGCGATCGCCTCCGAGAAGGTGCGCCAGCGCAGATTGGGCTCGGTTCCGTCGAGCAGGACCAGGTCGCGGTCGGCGGCAGGCACACGCGCCGCGAACAGCTCGTTGGCCGGCCAGTCGATGCGGCGCGCCTGACCCTCGCTGAGGACGATCGTCGGGCGCGTCGCCTGGAAGTCGAAGTAGTCCTCGGGGTCGAGGTGGGCGATGCGCTCCGCGTCGAAGGCCTCGGCGACCGTGTCGAGCGCCGTCGAGGCCGCCCCCGCGGCGTCGTTCCAGCCCCGGAACGAGCAGACGAGGATCGGGCGGCGCAACTGCGGAATGTCCCCTTCCCAGGTCAGCGAATCCACGGTTCTGAGACTACAGGCGCGCCGACGCCCGCCCTGCGGGTCCGGTGGCTTCAGGCCGGGCTCGAGAGCGCCCTGCGCACGAGACTGAAGGCGATGAGGAGGACGAGCGCGGCAAACGTCAGTTCCAGGGCGCGCTCGGAGATCGTGTTGGCGATCGCGACTCCGACCAGAACGCCGAGCGGCGAGAGCACGCCGATCACGACGGCGTCGCGCAGCCGCACGTTGCCGTAGGAGCGCTGGCGCAGGGTGCCGACCAGGGCGACGATGACGATCATCAGCAGCGAGGTCGACTCGCCCTCGACCTGGGAGAGGCCGAGGAAGATCGTCAGCGCGGGGACGAAGAGGATGCCGCCGCCGACGCCGACCAGACCGCCGGCGAGACCGCCGGCGAGGGCGATGAGGATCGCGAAGAGCTCGTTCATCGCGCGCTCACTTGACGATCAGCTCGATTGCGACGGCGACGAGAAGGGCGGCGAAGAGCAGCGAGACGGCCCGCTGGGGGATGCGCTGCTGGATCGCGGTCCCGGCGACGACGCCCGCCACGGCCGGGATCGAGAGCCAGAGGCCGGTGAGCAGATGGACGTTGCCGTAGATGCCCTGGGCGATCGCGCCGAACAGCCCGATGACGACGATCGCCGCGAGGCTGGTACCGGTGGCCAGCCGCTCGCCGAAGCCGAACCAGAAGATCAGCAGCGGCACGATCACGGTGCCGCCGCCGACTCCGAAGAGGCCGCTGAAGGCGCCCGCGAGCGTGCCGATCGCGGCGAGCTTGAGCGTGCGCTGAGCGGGTGAGGACGGGCCGGCGGCCATCGTGCCCGATACTAAGCGGCGTGTCTGCCGGAGCAGAGACGGGGGGCGACGCGCGGTCGACGCTGGTGCGTGCCCTGAGGGCCGTTCCCGAGCGGAGCGCGATCCTCACCGACGTCGACGGGACATTGGCGCCGATAGTCGAGCGACCCGAGCAGGCGGCGGTCCCAGAGCAGGCGAAGGAGCTGCTGCGGGCGCTGAGCGCCCGCTTTGCCCTGGTCGGCTGCATCTCCGGTCGCCGGGCGGCCGAGGCGCGGGCGCTGGTCGGAGTTGAGGACATCTCCTACGCGGGCAACCACGGCTTCGAGCTGCTGCTGCCGGGCGAGCCGCAGCCGCAGCTCGACCCGGCGGTGGCGGGGCGCGAGGAGGAGGCGTCGCAGTTCCTCGCCGGGCTCGACGGCGAAGAGCTGGCGGCGATCGGCCTGCGAACCGAGGACAAGGGGCCGATCCAGGCGCTGCACTGGCGCGGCGCGGCGGACGAGCGCGGCGCCGAGGCCCGAGCCCACGAGATCGCCGCGGCAGCTGGCAGAGCCGGGCTCGAACCGCGCTGGGGCCGCAAGGTGCTCGAGCTGCGGCCGGTCGGAGGCGGCGGCAAGGACGCCGCGGTCGGCGCGCTGCTCGCCGGGCTCGATCTGGATGCCGCTGTCTACGCCGGCGACGACCGCACCGACCTCGACGCCTGCCGGCGCCTGCGCGACCTCCGCGCGGAGGATCGTCTGCAGCAGGCGTTCTGCGTCGGCGTCCTCTCTCCCGAGGCGCCACCGGAGCTGGCCGAGGACGCCGACGCGATAGTCGACGGGCCGGAGGGCTGGCTGGAGCTGCTGGCGGAATTGGCGGAGTAGCGACGATGCCCTACACCGACCTGCTGCGCATCACGGTCCTGCTCACGGGGGGCGAGGCGACCGCGCTGGCGGCGATCACCGCGATCGCGGTCAACCGGGACGACGACACGACGACCCTGCTCGTCGCCGCTGTCTGGTGGCTCATCGCCCTCGCATTCGGCCTCTACCTCGGCCGGCAAAGCCGGGCGGCGGCGGGCGTCCGCGACGCCCTCGCCCGAGCCCGCACCGCCACCTCTCTACCGCCCGACTCGCCCGGCCGCATCGCCCTCGGCCGCCTCTGGCCGATCGGCGTCACGGCGATCGCCGCCGGCGTCCTCGGCGTCGTCTATCCCGGCGTCGCCGCGATCGGCGCCGGCTACGCCCTCCTCGTCTCCCTCGCCTGGCACACCCGCGAGGCCGCCGTCCTAGCGATCGAGCAACGCGACGGCGTCAAGTTCTACGTCGTCCCCAACTCGGCCCTGCGCGCCATCGAGCTGGTCAGGACCCCGGGGCTGCGGAGCTCACCGCGACCGTAAGGAGCCGCAGGTGTCCTTCGAAGGTGCAGCTAGGGTGGCGGCAGTGAAGCAACCGCGTCGCAATCTTGAGCTGAAGGCGGTCAATCGCGCCCCCAACGTTCGCTCGAGGTCTGCGAAGGCCTCGGGGCGGAGGATCAAGGAGAACTGGTCCAAACGGACACCTATTTCGGAGTCCCTCAGGGTCGGCTGAAGCTTCGAGAAGAACGTGGGACGAGAGCCCATCTGATCGCCTACGAGCGCCCAAATCTCCCGGGGCAGAGAGAGAGTCGCTATCGACTCGTGGAGGTGGACGATCCCGTCGGACTGCGGGAGGCCCTTTCGACCGTTCTTGGTGTCAGCGTGGTCGCTAGAAAGACGCGCCGGCTTTTCGTCTTTCAAGGCATAAGGATCCATCTCGATCAGGTCGAGGGCCTTGGCGAGTTCATTGAGTTCGAGGCCGTCATGTCTGGCGACGACGGCCCCGGGCACTTCGAACCGCTGTTGACCAACCTGCGTCGATCATTTGACATCCGGGAGGAGGATCTCTTGCGTGGAAGCTATTCCGATCTGCTCCTCGCCGCTACGGCGCGCAGCTCTCCACCCAGGTAGGACTCGCAGCACGGCAAATGTCCCTCGCGGCGGGTGATGTGAGTGTGGTGCCCTCGAACCGGCGGATACTCAAAGTGCCGAGCGAATTTAGCTCGGCACTTGTCGGGACGAGGGCCCACACTCACATCATCTCTGCGATCGGCGCAGCAGCTTCTTGAACTCGCGCCAGCTGCGGGTGTTGGCGATGCGGTCGGCCGTGAGCCAGGCGCGGCGGGCGGTGGCGACCGCGTAGGCCATGTTGTCGAGCGTGTCGACGCCGTGGGCGTCGGTGTTGAGGACGATGGTGACGCCGGCTTCCGAGGCGAGGCGGGCGTGGTGCTCGGAGAGGTCGCGGCGGTTGGGGTTGCCGTTGATCTCGAGCATCGTGCCGGTGCGGGCGGCCGCCTCGACGACGGCCTCGACGTCGATCGCGTAGGGCTCGCGGCGGCCGATCAGGCGGCCGGTGAGGTGGCCGATGCAGTCGACGCGAGGGTTCTCGATCGCAGTCAGCACCCGCGCGGTCATCGCTTGCTCGGAGATCGCGAAGGAGGTGTGGACGCTGGCGATCGTCCAGTCGAGCGCGTCGAGCAGATCGTCGGGGTAGTCGAGCCCGCCGTCGAGGCCGATGTTGACCTCGGAGCCGGCGAGCAGGCGAAAGCCGCGCTTGCCCTCGTTCCAGGCGGCGACCTCTTCGATCCGCTGCCAAAGGCGCTTGGCGGTGACGTGGTCGCCGAAGCCGTGGCTGGCCGAGTGGTCGGTGATCGCCATGTAGGCGTAGCCGCGCTTGCGCGCCGCCGCCGCCATCTCCTCCAGCGTGTTGCGACCGTCGGAGAGGGTCGTGTGCGAGTGCAGGTCGCCGCGCACGTCGTCTAGCGAGATCAGCTCCGGCAGCGTCCCCTCGCGGGCCGCCTTCAGCTCGCCGCGGCCCTCGCGCAGCTCGGGCTCGACGTAGGCGTAGCCGAGCCGCTCGTAGACCGCCTCCTCGCCGGCGCAGAGCTCGACCTCGCCGCTCTCGGTGTCGGTGATCCCGTGCTCGGAGACCGAGAGGCCGCGGGCGACCGCGTCCTCCCGCAGCTGCACGTTGTGCGCCTGGGAGCCGGTGAAGTGCTGCAGCAGGTTGCCGAAGGCGGCGGGCTCGACGATGCGCAGGTCGACGGAGACGCCGTTCTGCGTCTGCGCCCGGACGCCGTTGGGACCGGGTTTGCCGGCGGCGGCGATCAGCGGGCTGGCGGCGAGCGCCTCTGCCAGCGCCGTCCCGTCCTCGGCCGTGGCAATCAGGTCGATGTCCTTGCAGGTCTCGGCCCAGCGGCGCACCGAGCCGGCCACCTCGACCCGCTCGGCGGCCGGATGTTCGCGCAGGGTCGCCGCCAGCTCCTCGGCGATCGGCCGCGCCATCGAGAGCAGCACCCGGCCGCCACCCTCGCCCGGCTCGCCGAGCCGCTGCAGCGCCGCCAGCACGTTCTCCTCCACCTTCGGCCCGAGACCCTTGACGCCGCGGATGCGCTCGGCCTCGGCCGCCTCCTTTAGGTCGTCCAGGTCGGCGACGCCGAGCTCGTCGAAGAGCCGCCGCGCCGTCTTTGCCCCCACTCCGGGCACACGCGTCACCTCGACCAGCGAGGGAGGGAACTTGGCCTTCAGCTTCTCCGCCGCGGGGATCTCGCCGGTCGCAAGCAGGGCGTCGACCTTCTCGGCCAGGGTCTTGCCGACCCCGGGCAGCTCCGTCGCCCGGCCGGCGGCGGCCAGCTCGGCCACCGAGACCGGGCTTTCGCGGATCGCCTTCGCCGCCGTGCCGTAGGCGAGGACCCGGTACTTGTTGGCGCCGTCGAGCTCGTAGAGCACGCCCAGCTCCTCGAGGACGGCGGCGATCTCCGCATTGGTCACGCCGAATAGCATCGCGCAGGTGTCGGCGAGCGAGCCCGAGCGAGGACCGGTCTGGCTGATCCTCCCCACCTACGAAGAGGCGGCCAACCTGGAGCGGATCGTCGCGGCCGCGCGGGCGAAGCTGCCCGCCTCGGCGCGCGTCCTGATCGTCGACGACAACTCGCCCGACGGGACGGGTGAGATCGCCGCCAGGCTCGCGGCCGAAGACGAGGCCGTTCGCTTCCTGCACCGACCGGCCAAGGAAGGTCTCGGCCCCGCCTACATCGCCGGCTTCAAGGAGGCGTTGGCCGGGGGCGCCGGGCTCGTCGTCGAGATGGACGCCGACTTCTCGCACGAGCCCGCCTACCTGCCGCGCCTGCTCGAGGCGGCTGAGCGCGCCGACCTCGTGCTCGGCTCGCGCTACGTCGCCGGCGGCGAGGTGACCGACTGGGGCCCTCTGCGGCGCGCGATCAGCCGCGGCGGCAGCGCTTACTCGCGGCTCGCGCTCGGCGTCGGGGTGCGCGACCTGACCGGCGGCTTCAAGTGCTTTCGCCGCGAGGTGCTGGAGGCGATCGACCTCGACGCGGTCCGCTCGCGCGGCTATGCCTTCCAGGTCGAGATGACCTACCGCGCGATCGAGCAGGGCTTCCGCGTGGTCGAGGTCCCGATCGTCTTCCGCGACCGCCGGGAGGGGTCCTCGAAGATGAGCCGCTCGATCGTGTGGGAGGCGATCTGGCGGGTACCTCTTCTACGCTTGGACAAATAGAGGCGGCGGAAGCGCCAAAGCGGCACTTGCGACCCTCGCTATACTTTTTGAAGTATTGAGCACGGCAACTCGATCCACAGGAGACCGATCCCAGTGACAGGCAAGCTCAGCGACGTGACCGACGCAACCTTCAAGTCCGAGGTCCTCGAGGCCGAGGGCCCCGTCCTCGTCGACTTCTGGGCCCCGTGGTGCGGTCCCTGCCGGGTCGTCCACCCCGTGCTCGAGGAGATCGACGCCGAGCGCGAGGATCTGCGAATCGTCAGCATCAACGTCGACGAGAACCAGCAGACCGCCGCCCAGTACGAGGTCCTCTCGATCCCGACCCTGATCCTCTTCAAGGACGGGGCGATCGCCAAGAAGGTCGTCGGCGCGATGCCCAAGCGGCGCCTCGAGGCCGAGCTGGAGCCGGCGCTCGCCTAGACGGGCGCGGCCGACGAGCAATGCCCTTCGTCCACGTCCACTGGTTCGAGGGACGGACCGACGAGCAGAAGGCGGAGATCGCGAAGCGGATCGAAGCGGCGCTGATCGAGGTGGCCGGCGCCGCCCCCGAGCACTGCTGGGTGAAGTTCTCGGACTCGAAGAAGACCGACTTCATCATCGGCGAGCCCGACAGCTAGAGCGCGATCGCGCTCGAGACCGGTGGCGGGCCGATCAGTTCGAGCAGTTCGAGCTCCAGCCAGGGGCTGAGAGTGCGGGCAAAGGTCGCGGTCAGGTGGGAGCGGTCCCGGTAGACGAGGGCGTTGCCGATCACCGCCCGGCAGACGTCATGGGGACAGACCTCGGGGGTCAGGTCGAGGAGGGCGACGTCGGGCTCGGCGGCCGCGGCGCGAACGTCGAATTCGCGGTTGCTGCGAGGAGAGCGCTCGAAAGCGCACTCTCTCAGGTGCCTGGGGTGTTCGGAGACGCAGCTCGGGACGTCGAAGGGCGCGGCCGGCAGGTCGCGGATCAGCGCGATCGAGAGGCCCGCCTCGCGGATCCGCGTCAGCGTCCTCGCGTAGCCGGCTTCGAGCGCGGCGGCGTTCGCGGCGTCGTGCAGCGGCTCGCCGTTACGGCCGAATGCTGTGTAGGCGGTGCTGCCGCCGATCACCACGGTCGCCGGGCGCGGGCTCGACTCGATCCGCCTCAGCGAGCGCTCGCGCCAGGCGTCGCACTGGGAGTACCTCTGGCCGGAGAGGACGTTCTCGACGGCCACCTCCCCAGGCGTGCATTCGCGCTTGGTGAGGACGACGAGCCGCCAATGCTGCTCCTCCGCCAGCAGCTCCAGCGGCGGGAAGTACTGCATGGCATGCGAGTCGCCGAAGAGGATCACGGTGTGGCCCCCGATCCGATCGCCGTAGACGCAGGGGCCCGAGCGGGTGCCCTCGATGCCCGTCAGGCAGCCATCGGCGACAACGGGCCCGCGGTTGGCCTGGGCCTCCAGCGGGCTCGGACGCAGGGCGACGGCGACTTCCTGCGGCGAGGCCTGCTCGAAGAGAGCTCGCGCCCCGATCGTCTGCGACGGCGGCGCGGTGCTGAAGCTCGGCTGCGAAGCGGTGACGGCCATTCCGGCGGCTATCGCGATCGCGGTGCAGCCGAGACCGAGGGCAAGCGAGCGACCCGGGACCCTGGCCAGGGAGCGGGATCGCCGGACCGGGTCCTCGACCAGGTGGTGGGTGACCGCCGCCGGAACGAGCGCGGCGAGGACGACGGCAAGCCCGGCGGCCGTCGAGAGCGGCCCGAGAAGCGCGGCGCCGAAAACCAGCGCAGGCCAGTGCCACAGGTACCAGGCGTATGAGACGCGGCCGACGTAGCGGACGGGCGGCCGTGAGAGCAGCCAGGGCGGCGAGCCGATCGGCGGTCGGTGGAGCGAGGCGCCGCCGATCAGGAGCGCCGCGGCCCCGAGCGTCGGGACGACGGCGGCGAGCCCGGGGAACGGGGTGAGCGCGTCGAAGGCGAGGGTCGCGTAGAGGATCGCGCCGAGCCCGGCCCAGGCGAGCGCCAGCGCCGCGAGGCGAGGGAGGGCCGCGGCGCCGAGCAGGGCCAGGGTGGCGCCGAGGCCGAGCTCCCAAGCACGGCCGAGCGAGGAGAAGTAGGCGGAGACCGGCTGCGCCTCGGTCAGCTGGATGCCGAGCAGCAGCGAGGCCGCGCAGGCAAGCGCCAGGGTCGCAGCGAGCGCCGGCCTCGGCGAGCGTCCGCGGCGACGCGCGCGCCAGGTCGCCAGCAGCAGCACGGTCGGCCAGAAGAGGTAGAACTGCTCCTCGATCGCCAGCGACCAGAGGTGCAGGACCGGGCTCGGCTCCTGTCCCTGGGAGAAGTAGTCGACCGACTGGGCGGCGAAGTGCCAGTTGGCCGTGTAGAGAGCCGAGCTGAAGATGTCCCCGGATACCTCGACCGCGCGGACGGGCGAGAAGAGGACGATCGAGAGCGCCGCCACAACCGCAAGCAGCAGCGCCGATTGCGGCAGCAGCCGCCTCGCCCGCCTCGCGTAGAAGGCGCGCAGCGAGATCGTCCCGGTGCGCTCCACCTCGCCGAGCAGCAGGCGGGTGATCAGGAAGCCCGAGATGACGAAGAAGACGTCGACCCCGACATAGCCGCCGGCAAAGATGCCGACGCCGGCATGGCAGAGCACCACGGCGACGATCGCCAGCGCCCGCATCCCCTCGACGTCGCCGCGAAAGCCCCTTTCGGCGTCCATCGGTCAAGGATCGCCACGATCCCTGGCCGCAAACAGGACAACCTTGGCCCGGTCGCCGAGCTCCCATTGGTGTCAGAAAGGTCGAGACACCCCCTCCCCGGAGACCGTTGCGCAGCAAATCGTGATCCAGGGTTCAAGCGTGGACACAGAGCCTCCGGATGAGGGGTGTCTCGACCTTTCTCCGACAACGGGAAGCCAGGACGCTGGCTCCGCGCGGAGCCATGCACTTCGAATAGCTGGTGAAGGCTTGGGTTGAGCGAGCAGTGCCCCTCCCCAGGAGGCTCTGTGTCCACGTCCCGAAGCTCGTTGCACAAATCAGCTGCGCGACGGTCTCCGGGGGAGGGGCACTACTCGCTCACTCACACGGTTGATTCTCAGGTGCGGCTGACTGAAATGCGGAGGTCGCGGCCGTCGACTCGGACGGGAGCGGTGTCGCTGGCGTCGTAGGCGAGGGAGGTGGCGAGGACCTCGGCGGCGATGTAGGACTCGTGAGCGCGGGCGGCGTCAAGCAGCTCGTCGTCGCCGCCGAGGTTGAGATCGATCCGGTCGGAGATGTCGAGTCCAGCCGCTTTGCGGGCGTTCTGCACGGCGTGGACGATCTCGCGGGCGAGGCCCTCGCGCAGCAGATCGTCGTCGAGCTCGAGCTGCAATGCGACGGCGTGGCCGGCCTCCGCTTCGACCTCGTAGCCCTCGAGCGGCTGCAGAGAGAGCGTCACCTCGTCGGCGCCGAGGGTGTGCTCGCGTCCGTCGATGTTGATCCCGACCTCGCCCCCGTTCCCCATCACCTCAGCGACGTGCTTGGCGTCGAGAGCCTCGACCGCCGCGGCGACCTGAGGCATGTGCTTGCCGAAGCGCGGCCCGAGCGTTCGGTAGTTCGGCTTCACCGCGTAGCTGACCAGGTCGGCCTCCTCGGAGACGAAGTCGAGCTCCTTGACGTTGAGCTCGGCGGTGACTAGGTCGGCGCGGGCCGAGATCGCGGCGCGCTCGGCGTCGTTGGCGACGATGACCGCGCGGCGCAGGGGCTGGCGCACCTTGACCTTGGCCTGGGCGCGGGCGGCGCGACCGAGCTCGACGGTGAGGCGCACGGCCTCCATCGCGGCCTCCAGCTCGGGGTCGGCGAGGGTCGGATCGGGCTCCGGGAAGTCGCGCAGGTGGACCGAATCGGGCTGCTCCCCCAGCTCTTCTCCCTCGCCTCCGGCCAGGTTGAGGTGAATCTCATCGGCGAGGAAGGGGGTGAACGGAGCGAGCAGGGCCGCCACCTCGAGCAGGCAGTGGCGCAGGGTGGCGAACGCCGCCCGATCGCCCTCCCAGAAGCGCCGCCGTGAGAGTCGCACGTACCAGTTGGAGAGCTCCTCGACGTAATCGGCAATCGCCCGGCCGGCGGCGGTGCAGTCGAAGGCGTCCATGTGCTCGCGCACGGTCGCGACCGTCGATTGCAGCTTGGACAGCGCCCAGCGGTCCAGATCGTTGAGGTCGTAGTTGTTCCCGCTATCCGAGTTCAAGTACGACCTCAACTCCTCGCCAGAGGGGAAATCGGCAGGACCCAGGTTCTCCGCGTTCGCGTACAGGACCCAGAACGAGTACGTGTTCCAGAGCGTGAGCAGGAACTGGCGCACCGATTCGCCGACGGTGTCGACCGAGAAGCGGTAGCCCGACCAGGGCTGCTGCGAGGTCAGGTAGTACCAGCGGAAGGCGTCGGCGCCGTGGGCGTCGATCACGTCCCAGGGCTCGACCACGTTGCCCTTGCTCTTCGACATCTTCTGCCCGTCGGGGTCGAGGATCAGGCCGAGGCAGACGCAGTTGCGGTAGCTGGAGGTGTCGAAGAGCAGCGTCGACTCGGCGAGCAGCGTGTAGAACCAGCCGCGGGTCTGGTCGATCGCCTCGCAGATGAAGTCGGCCGGGAAGCGCTCCGCGAACAGCTCCTCGTTCTCGAACGGGTAGTGAAGCTGGGCGAAGGGCATCGCGCCGCTGTCGTACCAGGTGTCGATCACCGACTCGACCCGGCGCATCTCGCCGCCGCACTCCTCGCAATCGACGGCCACCTCGTCGATGTAGGGGCGGTGCAGGTTGTCGGGGACCTCGCCCTTGGCCCGCTCACGCAGGCCGGCGACCGAGCCGGCGCAGAAGCGCCCGTCGCAATCGGGCGCCGTGCACTCCCAGATCGGCAGCGGCGTGCCCCAGTAGCGGTCGCGCGAGAGCGCCCAGTCGACGTTGTTCTCCAGCCACTTGCCGAAGCGGCCGTGCTTGATGTGCTCGGGGTGCCAGCCGATCGTCTCGTTGTTGGCGAGCAGCTCCGCCTTGGCCTCAGCCGTCTTCACGTACCAGCTCGACTTGGCGTAGTAGAGGAGCGGCGTGCCGCAGCGCCAGCAGTGCGGGTAGGCGTGCTCGTAGACCTGCTCGCGGAAGAGCAGGCCGCGTCGGTCGAGGTCGTCGATCAGGCGCTGCGTCACCTCCGGGTCCTTGACGAACTCGCCCTCGAAGCCGGTGACACGCGGGTCGAAGCGCCCGTCAAGGCCAACCGGGTTGTAGAGGCTGCCGTGGCTGGTCGGGTCGAAGATCTCGTTTTCGGCGGCGACCGCGTAGTCGTCCTCACCGAAGGCGGGCGCGATGTGGACGAGGCCGGTGCCGTCCTCGGTGGTGACGAACTCGCCGGCGACGACCGGGAAGCCGCCGGGCTCGCGGTCGTCGAGCGCGAAGACAGGGCCGCGGTAGTTGAGACCGACCAGGTCGGCGCCCGCGATGCGCTCGACGACCTCGACCTCCTCGCCCAGCACCTTCTCCAGCAGTGGCTCGGCGAGGACCAGCGTCTCGTCGCCGACCCGAGCCTTGACGTAGGTCACCTCGGGCGCGACCGCGACGGCGACGTTCCCCGGCAGCGTCCAAGGCGTCGTCGTCCAGACCAGCAGCGACTCGCCGCTATCGCTCCCCCCCTCGCCGAGCAACGGGAAGCGCACGTAGATGGAGGGGTCCTCGACGTCCTCGTAGCCGAGCGCGACCTCGTGGGAGGAGAGCGCGGTGCCGCAACGCGGGCAGTAGGGGACGACCTTGTGCCCCTCGTAGAGGCGGCCCTCGTCCCAAAGTCGTTTCAGCGACCACCAGACCGACTCGATGTAGTCGTCCTCGAGCGTCACGTAGGGGTCGTCGAGGTCGATCCAGAAGCCGATCCGCTCGGTCAGCCGGTTCCACTCCTCGACGTACTCGAAGACCGACTCGCGGCAGCGGGCGTTGAACTTGTCGATGCCGTACTCCTCGATCTCCTGCTTGGAGGAGATGCCGAGCTGCTTCTCGACCTCGAGCTCGACCGGCAGGCCGTGGCAGTCCCAGCCCGCCTTGCGCGGCACCCGGTAGCCGCGCATCGCCTTGTAGCGCGGGTAGACGTCCTTGAAGACGCGCGAGAGGACGTGGTGGGAGCCCGGCCGGCCGTTGGCGGTCGGCGGCCCCTCGTAGAAGCTCCAGATCTCGGCCTCCTCGCGCTGGGCCAGCGAGCGGCGGAAGACGTCGCGCTCGCGCCAGCGCGCGAGCACGCGCTCCTCGAGCTCGGGGAAGGACTGCCTGGTGTCGACTGGCTTGAAGCCGGGCATCGTCGCGGGTGATTCTAGGAGTGGGTACGCTCCCAGCCGCATGCCCCTCTACGACTTGAACGGCAAGGTCGCCCTGGTGACGGGCGCGGCGCGGGGAATCGGCTTCGAGACCGCGCGCCAGCTGCACCAGCGCGGAGCGTCCGTTGCGGTGGTCGACCTCGACGCCGACCAGGCGCGCGAGGCGGCCGAGCGGATCGGCGAGCGGACGATCGGGATCGCCGCCGACGTCACCGACGTCGGTGCGATGCGGGCGGCGGTCGCCGAGACGGTCGAGCGCTTCGGCGGGCTCGACGTGGCGATGGCCAACGCTGGGATCGCGCCGCTGACCCAGACGACGACCCGCACGATGCCGCCCGAGGAGTGGGAGCGGGTGATCGACGTCAACCTGATGGGCGTCTGGCACACCGTGCAGGCGGCGCTGCCGCAGATCTCAGAGCGCAACGGCCAGATGGTGATCGTCGCCTCGGTGGCCGCCTTCGCCAACGGAATGATGATGAGTCCCTACGCGACCTCGAAGGCCGCGGTCGAGGCGCTGGGCCGCTCGCTCCGGGCCGAGCTGCTGCCGTTCGGCGCCAGCGCCAGCGTCGCCTACTTTGGCTGGGTCGACACGAGGATGGTCCAGGACGCCTTTGCCAAGCCAGGCGCCGGCAAGCTCGAGGAGATGGCGCCGAAGTTCCTGATGAAGCGGATCAAGCCTGAAGAGGCGGGGGCGGCCGTCGTGAGCGGAATCGAGGAGCGGGCCCCACGGATCTTCGCTCCCAAGTGGTGGCGCTACGTCTCGGCCCTACGCGGCATCCTGATGCCGCTGCTGGAGAAGCGGATGGCAAAGGATCCGCGGGCCAGCGCCGTGCTGCGCGAGGCCGAGGCCCGACACGCGCCCGACGGCGACCGCTCAGCTGCTCCGCGTTAGCCGCTCAAGCAGGCAGACGACCGACTCGTAGCGCTCGCCGGTGGCGCGGGTCATGCCGATCTCGCAGGTGCGGTTGCTGGAGACGTGGGCGTCGAAGTCGCGGCCGGCCAGCTCGTCGGCCTGGGGCTGGGTGGCGGAAGCGGTCAGCTCGGGGTGGGAGAGACCGCGGTCGCCGGCGAAGCCGCAGCAGGTGGCCGAGGGGGCGATGTAGACCTCGTCGGCGAGCGCAGCCGTGAGCGCGTGTAGACGCGGCGCCAAGCCCATGTGGCGGGTGGCGCAGGTCGGGTGGGCGGTCGCGGAGGCGACCTTCTCGCCGATCTCCAGGCGCGGCAGGAGACGGTCGTGCGCCCAGGCAACCGAGTCGAGGATCTCCAGCGCACCAAAGCGCTCGACGTTCTCCTCGTAGAGGACGCCGTCGCCCGGTTCGGCGACCGCCTGGGTGCAGGAGGCGGCGTCGATCACGATCGGCAGCTCACCCTCGCCGCTCCAACGCCAGAGGCTCTCGACCATCGCGTTCGCCTTCTGCGCGTGCGCCTCGGCGTAGCCCTTCGAGCCAAACGGCAGCCCGCAGCAGGTCCCGGCGACGTCGGCCGGGATCCAGACCGGAAGCCCAGCGCGCTTCGAAACCTCGACCAGCGCCTCAATCACCGACTTCTCCCGCCGACGGGCCGATACGTCAAGGTGGCCTTGACGTATCGGCCCGTCGGCGGGGTTGTTGGGGGCGAAGATGCGGTTGGTGCAGCTCGGGACGTAGACGGCGGCGAACGCGCTCGGGGGAGTCGGGCGTGACCCCCTGCCGACACTCCCCGCCTTTGCCGGGAGGGGGTCACCGCCGACTCCCCCCCGGGCGGCCCCGGGCAAGCCACGCCCGCGCTTCGTGCGGCGGGCCAGAGGGCCGCCGAGGCGGAGGCCGGCGCGGGCGGCACGTTCGACCGTGTGCCAGCGCTTCGCCGCGGCGAGCGCGGCGCGCTCGGCCCGCGGCGAGTGAGCCTCCTCGCGCAGCTCCTTGACCAGCGCGCCGGTGTCGATGCCCACCGGACAGGCGAGCTGACAGGCGCCGTCGGCGGCGCAGGTGTCGAGCGAGTCGTACTCGTACTCCTCGAGCAGGGCGCGGCGCAGGGGCGAGTCCTCGGGCTGGCGCGCGATCTCGCGGCGCAGGACGATCCGCTGGCGCGGCGTCGTCGTCAGGTTGCGGCTCGGGCAGACCGGCTCGCAGAAGCCGCACTCGACGCAGGCCGTGACGGACTCCTCGACCTGCGGCGTCGTTTTCAGGTTGCGCAGGTGAACGCTCGGGTCGCGGTTGAGGACGACGCCGGGTGCGAGGACGCCGTCGGGGTCGGCGAGCCGCTTCACCCGCCACATCAGCTCGGTCGCCCTCTCGCCCCACTCGCGCTCGACGTAGGGAGCCATGTTGATCCCGGTGCCGTGCTCGGCCTTGAGCGAGCCGTCGTACTTGCCGACGATCAGGTCGACCAGCTTCGCCATGAAGGCCTCGTAGCGCTCCAGGTCCTCGGGCTTGGCGAAGTCCGGCGTCAGCATGAAGTGCAAGTTGCCGGCAGAGGCATGGCCGGCGACGCCGGGCAGGAAGCCGTGCTCGCCGAGCAGCGCCTGCAGGTCGCGGGCGCCCTCGGCGACCCGCTCCGGGGGGACGCAGACGTCCTCGACGATCAGCGCCGTGCCGGGAAGGCGCAGGCGCCCGATCAGTCCGTGCAGGCCCTCGCGAACGCGCCAGGCGAGCGCGATCTCCTCGGCGTCGCGCGTGAACGCGAGTGGCCGGATGACCTCGTGCCCGGCGAGGATCTCCCCCGCCCGCTCGACGTGGGCGTCGAGCCCGGCGTCGTCGTCCGCCCCGTACTCGACCAGCAGCACCGCCGACTCGGGCGGCAGCTCCTTCCACTCCTCGGGCGCGCCGACCATGTTCCAGGCGGCGGTGATCAGCGCCGGGGCGACCATCAGCTCGACCGCGGTTGCGCCCGAGTCGACGAAGTCGCGGACCGGGGCGATCGCCTCGTCGATGCCGGGGAAGTGGATCCAGGCGGTCGTCGTCCGGGCCGGAAGCGGGACGGTCTCGAAGACGGCCTCGGCGACGAAGGCGAGCGTGCCCTCGGAGCCGACGACGAGGCGGCGGAAGATCTCCAAAGGCTCGTCGGCGTCGAGGAAGGCGCAGAGCCGGTAGCCGGTCGTGTTCTTGATCGCGAACTTGCGCCGGATGCGCTCGCTGAGCTCGGCGTCGGCGCGGATCTCGTCGCGGATCGCGGCGAGGCCGGCGGCCAGCTCCGGCTCCTCGGCGGCGAAGCGCTCGGCGGCGCCGGGCTCCGCCGTGTCGATCGTCGTCCCAGAAGCGAGCACCAGGGTCATCGAGCGCACGGTCGAGTAGGAGTCCCGGGTCACGCCGCAGCGCATCCCGCCCGAGTTGTTGGCGATCACGCCGCCGACGCAGGCGATGTCGGTGCTCGCCGGGTCGGGTCCGAGCTTGCGTCCGTAGGGGGCGAGGACCCGGTTGGCGTGGCCGAGCACCGTGCCGGGCTTGACCCGGGCGCGCGCCCCGTCGTCCTCAACGGCGACGCCGCCGAAGTGGCGGCGCACGTCGACGAGGATGCCGTCGCTCTGTCCCTGGCCGTTGAGGCTGGTGCCGCCGGCGCGAAAGACGACCGGGACCTGGTTGGCGCGGCCGTAGCCAAGAACCTTGGCGACGTCTCCCGCGTCGCGGGCCATCACCACCGCCTGCGGCAGCAGCCGGTAGGGGCTGGCGTCGGAGGCGTAGCGGACCAGGTCGCTGGCGCGGCCGAGAACACGGTCCTTGCCGAGCAGCCGCTCCAGCTCGCCGCGCAGGGGCTGGGCCGCCCCCCTGGCCAGCGAGTCGGGGGCGCGGTCCGGCGAGGCCATCAGAACAGGGACATGCCGGGCGCGACGGGGACCTCGACCAGCTCCGGCTGCGAGGAGGCGAGCGCCTTCTCCAGGGCGCCGCGCACTTCGTCGCGGTCCTTGGCCCGAGTCGCGTTGACCCCATAGCCTTCGGCGACGGCGGCGACGTCGAGCGCCGGCAGGTCGAGGCCGGGCGCTCCGCTCACCTGCTCGACCTCGGCGAACCACTTGAGGATCGCGTACTCCTCGTTGCGCATGACGAGGAAGGTGACCGGCGCCTTGTAGGCGACGGCGCTCCAGAAGGCCGTGATCGCATACTGCGCCGAGCCCTCGCCGAGCACGCAGACGACCGGGCGGTCGGGCTGGGCGAGCTGCACGCCGACCGAGGCGGCGAGGCCGAAGCCGAGGCCGCCGCCGGCGCTGAAGTAGTAGCTGCCCGGCCGCGAGAGGCGCAGCTGGTTGCGCAGGGCGAGCGTGCTGGCCGGCGACTCGAGCACGACGATGCCGTCCTCGGGGAAGACCTCGCCCAGCGCCGTGTGCACCGTCGAGGAGTCGAGCGGGTCGGCGGGCGGGATTTCCTGCGGACCGGGGTTCGGCTCGGGCGCCTGCCGCGAGGACTCGCCGACCTCGGCGAGCAGCGCTTCCAGGGTCAGCTTCACGTCGGCGACCAGCGCCTCGCCCATCGGCGCCCGCGAGGCCTCGTCGGGGTCGCTGGTGATCGCGACGAGCTTGGCGCCCTCGGGAAGCAGGGCGCCAGGGATGTGCGGGTAGTAGGGAAAGACGGAGCTGCCGACGACGAGGATCAGGTCGTGGCCCTCGAGCGTCTGGCCGATCGGGCCGATCGCGGGCGGCAGCACGCCGCGAAAGTTCGGGTGGCTCTCGGGGAAGCCGAGCCGTCCTCCCCCCGTCGCCGGGGTCGCCCAGACGGGCAGCCGCTGACGCTCGGCGAGGGCGACGCCCTCCTCCCAGGCGCCGGAGGCGTCGATGTCGGGGCCGGCGACCATCACCGGGTTCGTCGCCGCGTCGAGGCGGTCGGCGAGGACGCGGACGGCGGCCGGATCGGCGGCGGCGCGGCCGTCGACGCGGCGGGCGACGACCTCGCGCACGTCTGCCTCGTCGACCTCGGCGTACCAGTCGTCCATCGGGATCGAGACGAAAGTAGGGCCCTTGGGCGGCAGCGAGGCGAGGTGAGCGCCGTGGGCGAGGGCGAGCGGCACGTCCTCGGCGCGGGCCGGCTCGTAGGAGCGCTTGACCAGTGGGTGTGGCATGCGGATCGCGTCGCGGTTGGTCAGGTTCGCCTGCAATGTGATCTGGGCCCGCGCCTGCTGGCCGGCGGTGACGAGGACCGGCGAGTGGTTGGCCTGGGCGTTGAAGATCGCCCCCATCGCGTTGCCGACGCCCGGCGCGGTGTGCAGGTTGGCCATCGCGGGACGGCCGGAGGCCTGGGCGAAGCCGTCGGCCATCCCGACCACGACCCCCTCCTGCAGACCGAGCACGTAGCGGAAGTCGGAGGGGAAGTCGGCGAGCATCGGCAGCTCGGTCGAGCCCGGGTTGCCGAACATCGTCGTCATCCCCAGCTCGCGAAAGAGGTCGAAGCTGGCCTCGCGTACGGTGGTCATCACCCGGAAACCCTACCCCGCTCCTAAGGGCATCCCCCGTCGGTGCCGATAGCGGCTGCGTGAGGGAGCACGCATACGCACGCAGGATGGTCGTGGCGACCGCGCTCGCGATGGCGCTCGTCGCGGCCTGGGCCCCGGGCGCCGGCGCCGGTCCAGCGTCGGTCCGCACCATCTACGCGACCGGCGAAATCGTCCCGATCCCGGCCGCGATCCCGCACGAAGAAGGCGACATGGTCGACCGCCGCATCCTCCCCGACCTGCGCTGGATCGCCAAGCGCTACCCGATCTACGTCACCGACGGCTACTCGGGCCGGCTGCCCAACGGCGAACACGTCGGCTGCCACGGCTGCCACGTCAAGCACTCCGACCACTACAACGGCCTCGCCGTCGACATCGTTCCGGTCAGCGGCAGCACCAGATGCGACGCCAGCTGGCGCGGCATCACCCGTCTCGCCAAGTGGGCCGAGCCACGGCAGAACCGGCCCGCTCCCCCCTTCCGCTGGGTCGGTTACAACGGCGACGCCGGCCACGGTTGCGGCAACCACCTGCACCTCTCCTGGGAACACGCAGCGGCGCCGCAGTTCCAGCTCGCCGAATGGGTCGAGGTCTTCCCGGTGGGGTCGCAGAGCGCCAGCGGCAAAGCACGCCACAGGCGGCGCAGGCCGGGGTCGAAGCCGCCCGCCCCCGGGCCCGCGGGAGGGGTTTCGAGCGTCCAGTACGGCGGCGTCTCGGCACGCGGCGACTGAGGTCTTGGGCTCGCGCCCTATCGGGGGTCCCTCCCCAGGCCGCTTCGCGGGAGTTCCTGGAGAGGGACCCCCGATAGGGCCGGGCGTGCTTAGGATCTCGGTTGGTGCGTGCCGGAATCGCTATAGCTCTCTCAGCTCTGGCTCTCGTGGCTCTCGTCGGGTGTGGGAGCACGGATAGCTCGACGCCGGTTGCCTGCTTGGAAGGCTCGAAGCTCTATTTGACGGCGTTGCGGGATGCGCCGGGGGATGTGGAGCTGCGCGGCGGGACGCCGATCTCTGAGTGCCTGATTGAGAACCAGTCCGGTGGGGATTTGGCGAACGTCGGGACGGCGATGGTGGAGGCGGCGACGCGGCTCAATGGCGAGGCGCGGGCGCGACCGGGGGGCGCCGCCAACCTGCAGCTCGGCTACCTGCTGGGCGCGGCGGAGCGGGGGGCCGAAGGCACCAGCGGCATCCACGCCGACCTGATCCGCCGCCTCACCGCCGCGGCCCGCTACAGCCCCGACGGCCAACCGCTTCCCGCGACCTTCCTCGAGACCTACCGCGAGGGCTTCGACGCCGGCCACGCCCGCGGCTGAATACCCTCCCGGTACAACGACTTCGATGGAGGCGACGAACTTGACTGAGCAGCTCTGGGGTGGCGAGACCACCAAGGCGGTCGACAACTTCCCCGTCTCGGGCGAGCGGGTGCCGGTGCCGGTGGTCCGCTGGCTCGGGCGCCTGAAGGCCGCCGCGGCGCTCGTCAACGGCGAGCTTGGCGGCCTCGACCCAGCTCTGGCCGAGCGGATCGCGGCCGCCGGCGACGCGGTCGCGGCCGGCGAATACGACGACCAGTTCCCGATCGACGTCTTCCAGACCGGCTCCGGCACCTCCTCGAACATGAACGCCAACGAGGTGCTGGCGAATCTCGCCGGCGACCCGGCCCACCCCAACGACCACGTCAACATGGGCCAGTCCTCCAACGACGTCTTCCCCTCCGCCGTCCATCTGGCGGCGCTGGACGAGGTGACGCGCGACCTGCTGCCGGCGATGGGCGGCCTGCAGGCGGCACTCGAGGCCAAGGCGGAGAAGTTCGCCGACGTCGTCAAGGCCGGTCGCACCCACCTGATGGATGCGGTGCCGGTCACGCTCGGCCAGGAGTTCGGCGGCTACGCGGCGCAGGTCCGCCTCGGCATGCAGCGGGTCGAGGGCACGCTGCGGCGCGTAGGCCAAATCCCGCTCGGCGGCACGGCGACCGGCACCGGCCTCAACACGCACCGCGAGTTCGCCGCCAAAGTGCGCGAGCGGCTCGCCGCCGACACCGGCCTGGAGATCTCGGCGCCGCTCGACCCCTTCGAGGCGCAGGGCAACCGCGACGCGCTTGTCGAGCTCTCGGGCGCGCTCAAGGTCTACGCCGTCTCGCTCAACAAGATCGCCAACGACCTGGCGCTGATGGGCTCCGGCCCCCGCGCCGGCCTCGCCGAGCTGCGCCTCCCGGAGCTGCAGAAGGGCTCCTCGATCATGCCCGGCAAGGTCAACCCGGTGATCCCTGAGGTCGTGATCCAGGTCGCCGCCCAGGTGATCGGCAACGACGCCGCGATCACCGTCGCCGGCAGCCAGGGCCAGTTCGAGCTCAACGTGCGGGTGCCGCTGATCGCCCGCAACCTGCTCGACTCGATCAAGCTGCTCGCCTCCGCCTCGCGCCTGCTCGACGAGAAGTGCGTCGCCGGCCTCGAGGCCAACGAGGAGATGACCGAGCGCCACGCCGAGGCGACCCTCGCCACGGCGACCGCGCTCAACCCCCACATCGGCTACGACCGCGCCGCCGACATCGTCAAGGCCGCCGCCGAGTCGGGCCGCTCGCTGCGCGAGGTCGCGCTCGAGCAGGGCGTTGAGCCGGCCGTCCTCGAGGAAGCTCTGGACCATCGCCGCATGGCCAGGCCGCACGAGTAACCCGTCTCGCCCCGTGCGGTCGTAGTTGTTCTCGCTATGCGGGAAGAAGTACGACCGCAACGTGAGCGACGTGGCTCAGCCCTGCAAGGTGACGAAGCGCTCCTCGGTCAGCTCCTGCACGGCGAAGGCGGGGCCCTCGCGGGTGTTGCCGGAGTCCTTGACGCCGCCGTAGGGCATCTGGTCGGCGCGGAAGGTTGGGACCTCGTTGATCAGGACGCCGCCGAACTCAAGCGCGTTGGCCGCTTCGAGGCCGCGCCCGACGTCGCGGGTGAAGACACCCGCCTGGAGGCCGAACTTCGAGTCGTTGGCCATCTCCAGCGCTTCGCCGAAGTCCGCGTAGCGGTCGATCGTCGCCACCGGGCCGAAGATCTCCTCGCACCAGACCTTCGCCTCGCGCGGCGGCGAGCCGAGCAGGGTCGGCGCCAGGCAGCGGCCCTCGTCGACCAGCTCGCCGCCGGTCAGCAGCTCGGCGCCAGCGGCGACCGCCTCGTCGACCCACTGCTTGACCCGGTCGCGGTCGCCGGGCGAGATCAGCGGCCCGACGTCGGTCTCGGGATCGAGCGGGTCGCCGACCCGCAGCGCTTCGGTGTTGGCAACGAGGCGCTCGGTGAAGGCATCGGCGACGTCCTCGTGGACGAGCACCCGCTGGATCGAGATGCAGCTCTGGCCGGCGTGCGAGAAGGCGTGCAGCTTCGCCTTGTCCGCCGCCGTCTCCCAGTCGCCGTCGGCGTGGACGATCAGCGGCGCGTTGGACCCCAGCTCGAGGTTGACCTTCTTGTGGGGGACACGGCTGCGGATGCCCCAGCCGACCGGCGCCGAGCCGGTGAAGGTGATCGCGCGGGTCAGCTCGTGCTCGACGATCGCGTTGCCGACCTCGGCCCCCGGGCCGGGGACGACGCTGAGCCAGCCCTCTGGCAGGCCCGCCTCGACCAGGACCTCGGCTAGCTTCAGGGCGCTGATCGGGGTCTGCCCGGCCGGCTTGAGGACGATCGTGTTGCCGGCGGCGATCGCCGGCCCGAGCTTATGGGCGACGAGGTTGAGCGGGAAGTTGAAGGGGCTGATCGCGCCGACGACCCCGTAGGGGACGCGCAGCATCACGCCGAGCTTGCCGGCGCCGGCCGGGGAGGCCTCCATCGGCACCGTGCCTCCGGTCAGCTTGCGCGCCTCGGTCGCCGAGAAGGTCAGGGTGTCGACGCAGCGCGCCGCCTCGACCCGGGCCGTCTTCAGCGGCTTGCCGGCCTCGGCGGCGATCGTCCGCGCCAGATCCTCGAGCCGCTCGCCAACCAGGTGCGCCGCGCGATCGAGGAGCGCGGCGCGCTCGTGCTGGGGGAAGTCGGCGTTGAGGAACGCGTTATGGGCCGCGCTCACCGCCTCGTCGACCAGCGCCGCGTCGCCTTCGGCAACCCGGCCGACGACGCTGCCCTCGTAGGGGCTGTCGACCTCTCCCCACGCGCCGGTCTCGCGCCACTCCCCCGCGACGAGCAGCTTGTGGTCGGTCGCCTGCACGGTCTCCCAACAGTAGTGCAGGCCGCGACTCTCCCAGCTAGAACCTGTTGCTCGAACGATGCGCTTTCGGCTGCTCACGCTGCTCGCCTTCCTCTGCCTGGCCGCGCCGGCCCAGGCAAGCGTCTCCTGGCTGGTCAAGGGGCGCGGCTTCGGCCACGGGGTCGGCGTCAGCCAGTACGGCGCCTACGGCTACGCCCTGCACGGCAAGGGCTACCGCTGGATCCTTGGCCACTACTACCGGGGGACCACGGTCGGGACGCTGGATCGGCCGCGCGTCGTTCGCGTCCTGCTCGAAGTCTCGCCTGGCGACGTCGGCTTCAGCGGCGCCACCAACGCCTGCGGCAGGGCGCTCGACCCCAAGCGCAGCTACGCGGCCCACCGCAACGGCTCACGGATCAAGCTGCGCAACTCCGCCGGCAAGCGCCTCGCCGACTGCGGCGGCAAACTGCGGGCCGCGGGCAACCGCCGCATCGCGATCGCCGGCCTCGGCCCCTACCGGGGCGCGCTGGAGGTCGTCCCGACCGAAAGCAGTCGCGGCTCGCTCAACGTGGTCAACGCGCTGGCGCTCGAGCAGTACGTGAAGGGCGTGATCGCCAACGAGTCGCCGCCCTCCTGGCCGACCGCCGAGCTGCGCTCCCAGGCGGTCCAGTCGCGCTCCTTCGCGCTCTCCGCCGGCGTCGACGGCAACGGCTTCGACCTCTACAGCGACACCCGCAGCCAGGTCTACGGCGGCCTCTCCACCGAGACGCCGACGACCAACGCGGCCGCCAACGCGACCCGCGGCCAGGTCGTCCTCTACCGCGGCAAAGTCGCGCTGACCTTCTTCTCCGCCTGCTCGGGCGGGCACACCGAGAGCGTCCAGAACGTCTTCTTCGGGCCGCCGGTCCCCTACCTGGTCGGCGTGCCGGACCCCTACGACTACTACTGCCCGCTGCACAAATGGAAGCTGCGCTTCTCGGGGCGGGAGATCAGCGAACGCCTCAGCGCCTACCTCAATGGCCGGCTGAAGAAGGTCGTCGTCACCAGGCGCGGCGTCTCCCCCCGAATCGTCTGGGCGAAGCTCTACGGGACCGGCGGCGTGACCAAGGTCCGCGGCGACCAGCTCGCCGCCGCTCTCGGCGCCTACGACCGCTGGATGACCTTCGTAAAGCTGGTCAGCGGCTAGACAGAATCAGTCGTGCGTAGACCGCACGGTGATCGCTTCCCGGGAGATCGAGGACGCCGTAGTCGGCGATCCCCAGGCGACGATCGGCGAGCACGTGGTCGATCGCGATCAGCGGCGGCAACGTCTTGCCCGCCGGCCAGGTTGGCTCCAGCCCGTCGCCGGCGACTGCGGCGGCGTCGCGATATCCGCGGTCGACGACATTGCGCAGCGCCTCCTGGTCGAGGGTCGCGTTGAAGTCGCCTGGGAGAACCCAGGGAATGCCCGTACCGGCGGTCGGCAGGCTCGCGAGGGCGTCATTCCATTCGCCGACGTTCAGCGCGCGCGGTGGGAAAGGGTGGACGCCCACGACCCGCAGTGAGCTTCCGTCGGGCAGCGCCATCAGCGCCCGCGGCATGCGGAACTGAAAGTGGGCAGCTTCCGGCAGGGCCTGGAGCGGATGGCTGGCGTAGAGCCCCGCACCGCTGACGTTGCGGTGCACGGAAAGGTGCGTCTCCGGCAGGAGCCGGCCGATGCCTTCGGCGCGCAGCTCGCGCGCGAACCGCGGCGTCAGCTCCTCGACGCTGAGCAGGTCCGGGTGCAGGCGCCTGACGAGCGCGACGAGGGCGGCAGGATCGGCGGTGCCGTGGTGGATGTTGGCCGCCAGCACCACGATCGTCGGCCGGCCAGCCGGGTCTTCCAGTTCGCTGCCGATCGCGCGGGGGAGAACCACGAGGGCCAGGCACACGGTCGCCAACGCGGCCGCGCCCGTCGCTGCCCAGTTGCGAAGGGCCAGGGCGATCGCGGTAACGAGGATCGCGGCAATGGCGACGTACGGCGTAAAGGCCATAAACGCCACCAGCGGGTAGCCCAGTTCGAGGCCGAAGACGCGAATCCCGGTCCATGCCACGACCGGGGCGACCAGCAGCCAGACCGGCCAGAAGCGGGCGGCCCCCACACGGGCGCTCAACTCAACCGTCCGGGTAGGGCTGGATCGGGATGCCGTGGTCGGTCTCGCGCATGCCGAACTCGTAGGCGGCCCCGGCGGCGAGGGTCAGCTGCTCCGGTTGGCGGCCGCGGCGCTCAACCGTCAGCTCCAGGTCTGAGACGGAGCAGTTGAGCGTGTTGTGCTCGGGACCCTTCGGGTCGGCGTAGATCCAGCCGACGAAGTCCTTTTGCGGGGCCGAGACGCGACCGCGAACGACGACGTCCTTGCCGGGGAGGACGAACTCGCACTCGGTCGGGCGCGGGTCGACCGAGGCGGCGCGAATCTTGCCGAAGCCGCCGAGCCGGTGAACCTCGCCGTCGAGGACGAGGTTGCCGGAGGGCAGCCAGGGAGTCGTGCGGCGGCCGACCCTGACGCGGGCCGCGCCGGCGTCGAAGTAGGTGTCCGGGCGTCCCTCGAAGCCGGTCCCCTCCAGCCAAACCCAGCGCTCGGCGTGCTCGCTGCCCCAGTTGTGGCCGATCATCCCGGGCCAGCCGCGCAGCTCTATCTCCTGGCCGTCGATCTCGACGCGGCCGTCGAAGCGGGCATCGGGGTAGGGCGCGACGAACTTGGTGCGCGGCACCGGCGCCTCGTAGAGCCAGTCGGCCGGCAGGTACTTGCAGGGCTCGGCGTCGCCGGAGAAGGTCAGCTCCCAGGAGGCGCGCAGCGCATCCGTCGCGACGGCGCCACTGGCCCGGCCGGGGCCGATCTCGGCATCGTCGACCCGGATCCAGGAGCCGGCCGGAGTCGAGAGCCGCGCGGCCGGCACGGTGACCTTGGTCGCGCGCGGCCCGTCCGCCTCGCGGTCGAAGAGGACGAGCCAGATCGAGGCGTTCGGCTCGGCCCCGGGGCGCTTGTGGACCGTGTGGCGAATCCAGATCCCCTGCCCGCCGCCGGGCCGGCAGGCCTTGACGTAGAAGCTCTCGTAGTGGCCCGCCTTGGCGGCCACCTTGGGAAACCGCGCCCCCTGATCCATGGCCGAAGACTAGGACGTGCCGGTCCCAGGGTGCCTCAAAAGGCACCCTGGGACCGGCACGTCAGACCTTGATGGTGATTACGTCGCCGTCCTGCACCACGTACTCGCGACCCTCGATCCGCAGCAGGCCCTTGTCGCGCGCGGCGGCGTAGCCGCCGCACTCGACCAGCTCGCGCCAGCCGATCGCCTCGGCCTTGACGAAGGCGTCCTGGATCTCGGTGTGGATCGTTCCCGCCGCCTCCCAGGCGGTCGAGCCGCGCGGCAGCGGGCGGGCGACGGCCTCCTTGCCCTCGCCGGCGGTGAAGAAGACGATCAGGTCGAGCAGCTCGTAGGCGGCGCGAACGAGGCGGTCGAGGCCGGATCCCTCGACCCCGTAGGACTCGCGCATCTCCTCGGCTTCCTCGGGGTCGAGCTCGGCCAGCTCGCCCTCGATCCGGGCGCTGACCGCGACCACGCCCGCGCCGATCTCCTCGGCGTGGGCGACGACGGCGGGCGGCGCCTCGGCGTCCCCCTCGTCGACGTTGGCGACGTAGAGGATCGGCTTCGAGGTCAGCGCCTGCAGGTTGCGCGGCCCGTGCGCCGCCGCCTCGGGGACGGGCACTGAGCGCGCCGGCCTGCCCTCGGCCAGGGCCGCGACGACCTGCTCGAGCCAGTCGCGCTCCGCGAGGCTTGCGGCGTCGCCCGACTTCGCCCCCTTGCGCACCCGGTCGAGCCGGCGCTCGGCCTGGTCGTAGTCGGAGAGCACCAGCTCGGTCTCGATCGTCTCGATGTCGGCGAGGGGGTCGACCCGGCCGTCGGGATGCGGCACGCCGGAGTCAGCGTGGCAGCGGACAACGTGGCAGATCGCGTCGGTCTCGCGGATCGAGGCGAGGAACTGGTTGCCAAGCCCCTCTCCCTCCGAGGCGCCCTTGACCAGGCCGGCGATGTCGTGAAAGGCGATCGTCGCCGGTTCCAGCTTCGAGCTGCCGACCGTCTCGCCAACCCGCTCGAGCCGCTCGTCCGGCACCTGGGCGATCGCCACGTTGGGCTCGATCGTCGTGAACGGGTAGTCGCCGGTCTGCGCCCCACCGCTGGTCAGTGCGTTGAAGAGGGTCGACTTGCCCGCGTTGGGCAGTCCCACGATCCCGACCTTCATAGCGAGAGCGGCACGATCAGGCCGAGCGCGACCCCGAGCAGGGCGCCGGCGAGGACGTCGGACGGGTAGTGCATGCCGAGGTAGGGACGGCCGAGCGCCAGGGCGAAGGCGAGGAGAAAGGCGAGGGCGCCGAGCGGATCTACCCGCGTCATCGCCGTCGCCACCGCGAAGGACGAGGTCGCATGCGCCGAGGGGAAGCTGAGCGAGCTGGGGGCGCCGCCGAGCGGCCGCAGGCCCTCGAGCACCGGCCGCGGCCGCTTGACGACCAGCTTGACCAGGTAGTTGAGAGCGATGGCAACAGGCGCGAGCAGCGCGCAGATGAACCACGCTTCGCCATTCGAATCCGTGAAAGCAAGGACGAGAAGACAGAGCACGACCCAGATCGCCCCGTTGTTCCCCAGCTTCCCGAGAGCCTTCACAGCTTTCTCAACGCCAGGGCTGTGGCCGCGAGTTCGCATGAAGCGCAGGAGCCGTATGTCGACGCCGGTCATCGGCGGAGCAGGATAATCCGCGTCGCATGCCATCGGTCCCCGGCTACGTCCACACCCCCGGCCACCACTGCGGCTCCACCGCCCTGCGCAACCTGCTCGCCTTCCACGGCGTGCAGATCAGCGAGGAGATGGCGTTCGGGCTCGGCGCCGGCGCCTGCTTCTACTACGTGGCCCTCGACGAGGCCTCGCCGACCCGCTGGTTCAACGGTCGCACGGCGCGGCTGGAGGAGAGCTTCGCCGAGCTGACCGGCGCGGCTCTGGAGCTGCGCACCTTCGAGCCCGGCGACGGGGACGCCTGGGAGGCGGCCCGCGAGAGGGTCGATGCGGGCCAGCCCGTGCTCCTGCTCACCGATCTCTTCTACCTCGATCACTACGGCAACTCGGCCCACTTCCCGGGCCACGCGGTGGTCCTGGCCGGATACGACGAGGAGTTCGCCCACCTCTCCGACACGGCCTTCGAGGGGCTGCAGACGACTACCCGCCTCGAGGATCTCGACCGGGCGCGCCACAGCCAGCACCCCGCCTACCCGCTCGCCGGCCACATGTTCACCGCCGCCGGCGAGATCGACGGCGAGCGGCTGCACGAGGCGATCCCGGCGGCGATCGAGCGCGCCGCCACCGCGATGGTCGAACCCGAGTACCGCGAGTTCTCGGGCCTCGGCGCGGTCGAGCGGCTGGCCGAGGAGGCGGGCAGCTGGCCCGAGGCGACCGAGGACTGGAAATGGTGCGCGCGCTTCGGCTACCAGGTGATCGAGCGGCGTGGCACCGGCGGCGGCGCCTTCCGCCTCATGTACTCGCGCTTCCTCGAGGAGGCCGAGCGGCCCGAGGCGCCGCTCGCGGCCGAGGCGGCGGCGCGCTGGACCGAGCTGGCCGAGGATTTCCGCGCCGCCAGCGAGCGCGACGAGCCCGATCCGGCCCTGTGGAGGGAGATTGGAGACGCCGCCAATCGGGTAGCGGAGGCCGAGAACAGGCTCTGGACGGCCCTCGTATAGCCGCCGACCGCTCTAGCTACGATGCACACATGACTATTGGCGTATCGATATTCCTGATCGCGGTCGGAGCGATTCTGCGCTACGCGACCAACCTCAACGTCGAAGGCGTCAGCATCGACACCGTCGGCCTGATCCTGATGATCGCCGGTGGCGCCGGCCTGATCCTCGGCTTCTTTCAGGAAATGATCTGGTCCGACCGCCGCCGCGAACAGCGCGCCCTCGAAGCCCAGCGCATCGACCAGGAGCGCGCCGCGATGGAACAGCGCAACCCGCCCCAGTCGCCTCCGCCGCGTTACTAGCCGCGGCTAGATCTCAAATGGAGAGTGAACGCCCGCCGGTCAAGCGGGCCTATTGACCTGCCATTATCGAAGTGCTAGCTTCTATAGATAAATAGACCTTCTAGTCTAGGTTAAGGAGAAGTAGCCAAATCTGGTCGAGGAACCATGACTGAGCTGTCAACCCGACTCAAGCAGCTGATCAAGAGCACCGACATCGAGGAGAGCCCCCTCCTTGTCGCCGACGGCGCCAAGCTCCTCTCTGAGGTACAGCAATGGGAGGAAAAGGGGGAGCGCCTGAAGCGGCGCGTTGCCTCGCTTGAACGCTCGGCGAGCGCAGACGATGATGGCGCGCCAAAAAGCCTCGCCGACTGGGCATTCGAGATTCTCGGGGACGAAGAAGGTCCTATGCCCTATCGCGAGATAGCGGCGGTCATTAGGGCAAGGGGTTTCAAGCACGCGCGGGAGCCGAAGAATCCTGAACGACAGCTGGCCGACTCGGTATGGAGTGCGATGTACGAGGACGATCGTTTCGTGAAGGTCGGCCGAGGAATCTTCGATCTTGCCGAGCGGCAGGAAGGCTAATGGTGACGTGAGGATCGAGCGGCAAACCGGCAAACACCGCCGATGGTCGGTTGAGATCGACCCCTCAATCGAGAGAGCCGTTGCGGCGGTGGCCGTCGTCTCGGTCGGCGGCGCCGCGTATCTCCTCGGCGCCTTGAAAGCGATCTTCGGCTAGCGGCCGGTTCCGAGCCGGGCGAAGTAGGCAAGCCAGTTGCCCGAGTGCTCCTGCCAGGAGAGGCCGGCGTCTGAGCCCTCGCGCCTGAGGCTCGCCTGGGTGGTGAAGTGGGGATCGCCGAAGAGCTCGCCGACGACGAGGCGGCCGCCGGGCCGAAGCACGCGGCGGATCTCGCGCAGGGCGGCGCCACGGTCGGGGATCTCGCCGAGGACGGCGGTGAGGACGACGGCGTCGATCGAGGCGTCCTCGTAGGGCAGGGCGGTCGCGTCGCCCTGGGTCGAGACGACGTTGACGAGGCCGCGCTCGGCGGCGCGCTCGACGGTGTGGTCGAGGAACTCCTGCTGCAGGTCGAAGATCTCGACCGTGCCCTCGGGGCCAACCCACTCGGCGATGTCGAGCGTGTAGTAGCCGGTGCCGGGACCGATCTCGAGGACGCGCTCGCCGGGCTCGGGCCGCAGAACCGAGCGCAGCCGCTCGTGGGTGATGATCGGGTGCGGCGCCTCGACCCAGAAGCGCTGACCATAGGGGCAGGCCGACGGGTTCTTGCGCCACCAGAGCGCGGCGCCCAGCACCGCTGCTCCGAGAAGGCCGAGCTTGGCTCGCGCGCGCATCGACGCGAACCTCAGAAGCCCACCCTGTGCTCGCCCGAATCGATCCTGAGGAAGGCGACCTTGCCGAGGTAGAGGGCGAGCACCCCGTCCTCGGTCCTGACGTCGTGCCAACCGCCCTTCTCGACCTGCTTTCGCAGCGCCTTCAGCTCGTCCTCGCTGAGACGGACGGAGACGACCTGTCCCCCCTCGAAGCCGATCTCGACCTTCTGCGCTTCCGCCATCTCAGTGACCTCCTTCGGCCGGTTCGACAATCTCGGTGAGCACGCCGCCGGTCGCGCGCGGGTGCAGAAAGGCGACGCGACTGCCGCGTATTCCAGTGCGGGCCTCGGAGTCGATCAGCTCGACCCCGGCGCCGGCGAGGCGTGACAGCTCGGCGTCGATGTCGTCGACCGCGTAGGCGACGTGGTGCAGTCCCGGACCCTTGCGGGCGAGGTACTTGCCGACCGGGGTGTCGGGCCCGAGCGGCGCCAGCAGCTCCACATGACCGTCGCCGACGTCGAGCAGGATCGCCTCGACTCCCTGCGACTCGACCGTCTCGCGGTGCGCCAGCTCCATCTCGAAGCTCTGCTCGTAGAGGGCGATGGCGGCGTCGAGGTCCTCGACGGCGACGCCGATGTGGTCGATGCGTCCGAACACGCGCGGCAGTCTACGCGGCGCCCTCGGCCCGCAGGATCTCGGCCAGCGCCGCGATCCCGACCTGCAGCTGGTCGGGAGTCGGCTCCTTGGTCGCAATCAGGCGCTGGATCTCACGACCCGGCGTGTGAAAGGCCTCGGCCAGCGGGTCGCCGTGGTGGCGATCGCTCCAGGCGAACATCTCGACCGCGAGCGAGGCGCCACCGAGGCCGACGGCGGCGCGCGCCACCGGGCCGGGCCGGTCGACGAGTCGCTCGAGCAGCACCGTCCCGCCGGCGGAGAGAAGCATCATTGGCGCGATCAGGTTGGAGCCGCAGCGATCGTGCTCCTTTGGCACCGAGGCCGGATCGTCGACGCCCTGCTCGTAGGCGGCGATCGCCTTGTGCTCGACCCCGTGGTAGGCGGCCAGGTCGCGGTCGAGCAATGCGACCATGGCGGGGAGGGCGCCAACGGCCTGGACAAGGCCCTCGCGCAGGGCGGAGCTGCCGAAGCGCTTGCGCAACGCCGCCGTCCCGAGCAGCGCCACACCGATCGCGGCGATCACGCGACGGTCCTCGAAGGGCAGGCGCGCCTCGGGCATCCGGCGCCGCACCATCGGCAGGACGGCCAGGGCCTCGGCCAGCTTCAGCGGACCGCGCAACCCGGGGGCTCGCGCCGCCAGTCCCGGCGCCAGTTTCGGCTTCGGCTCCGAGGCGACCTGGACCGTGCCGTCGAGGCCGCGAACCGCCGCGGCCCAGTGGGTCGGGCCGTGGATCAGCAGCCCGTTGCGCAGCGCCATGCCACCGAGCCGGAGTCGCTGGGTCTCGTTCGAGGACACACACTCACCTTAGGGATCGGTCGGCGCCGCCGTCCCCGACGCGGTGACAGCGCCCCCCGAGGCGCGGTCACCGTTCCCCCCTGATTGGTCCCTTTTGGGTCCCGACCGGAGGCCCCCAGTCCAGGCCTCCGGCCGGTGTGTCGGCTCTCCCTGGCTCTAGCTTGGAAAGCCGAACTATGAAACACGTTCTTGGTGTCCGAGTTGCGGCCGCTCAGGGTCGGTGAAGCTTTTTTCTCAACAGCTCCAACCGCCGGCCCAGCTCCTCCTCGAAGCCATGATCGGTCGGCGCGTAGAAGCGGCTGCCCTGAACCTCCTCGGGCAACAGCGGCTGGTCGCTGACTCCCCCGGGCTCGTCGTGCGCGTAGCGGTATCCGTCGCCGCGGCCGAGCTTCTCGGCGCCGGGATAGTGCGCGTCTCGCAGATAGTCAGGTGGAGTCTTGGCGCCGTTGCGGCGCACCTCGCCGCGGGCGGCGCCGAGCGCTTTGTAGGAGGCGTTCGACTTCGGCGCCAGCGCCAGATAGACGGTTGCCTGGGCGAGGTTGAGCGCGCACTCGGGCAGGCCGACGCGATCGACCGCGCGGGCCGTCGCGTCGGCGACGAGCAGCGCCTGCGGGTCGGCGTTGCCGACGTCCTCTGAGGCGAGGATGACCATGCGGCGGGCGATGAAGCGCGGGTCCTCGCCGCCCTCCAGCATCACGGCCAGGTAGTAGAGCGAGGCGTCGACGTCGGAGCCTCGGGTCGCCTTGATCCAGGCCGAGATGAAGTCGTAGTGGCGGTCGCCCTCGCGGTCGTAGTCGATCGCCTTGCGCTGCAATGCGTCCTCGATCGCGGCGACGTCGACCGGGTTGCCGCCAGAGCGCTCGACCGCCCGATCCAACGCCGAGAGCGCGACGCGGGCGTCGCCCCCGGAGCGCTCGGCGAGCATCGCCAACGCCGCGTCGTCGACCGGCGGCGGCTCGGCGATGCCGCGCTCTGGGTCGGCGAGCGCCCGGCGCAGAAGCTCCTCCACCCGCGCCGGATCGAGCGGGCGCAGCTCGTAGACCTGGCAACGCGAGAGCAATGCCGAGTTGACCTCGAAGTAGGGGTTCTCGGTGGTGGCGCCGATCAGCGTCAGCAGCCCCTCCTCGACCGCCGGCAGCAATGCGTCCTGCTGGGCCTTGTTGAAACGGTGAATCTCGTCGAGGAAGAGAACCGTGGCGCGCCCGGCGCCGGCGCGCCGCTCGCGCGCCCGCTCTATCACGGCCCGGATCTCGGCTTTGCCGGCGTTCACCGCCGACTCCTCCTCGAAGGCCCCGTCCGCCCCCGCCGCCGCGATCCGCGCCAGCGTCGTCTTCCCCGACCCCGGCGGCCCGTAGAGGATCGCGCTGTGCGGCCGCCCCTCCTCGATCGCCGTCCGCAACGCCGACCCCGAGGCAAGTATCTGCTCCTGCCCGACCAGCTCATCCAGCCCCCTCGGCCTCATCCTCACCGCCAAAGGCGCACCAGCTTCAAGCGAAGCCGACTGGCGGGGTTCCCCCTCGAAGCTGTCGAACAACTGGTCGGCCACTCCCGCTGAGTATGAACAGACGACTGGAGCCGCTGCGGGGTTCGGGGTGAGGTCTCGACGATTCCTCGCGAAGCGGCCCCCGGCAAGGTGATTCTCAGCCGCGAAGCGGCTCAAGATCGCGCCGGCGCGAAGCGGCGGCGCATGGGAATTCGGCGGGACCTCACCCCGAACCCCGCAAACACACCTACAATCGCCACCATGGCCACCACAGCAGGAGCACCCCCCGCCCAGTCCACCCTCGAGTCTTTCAACCCCGCCACCGGCGAGCTCGTCGGCTCGGTCGCCACCATCACCCCCGACCAGGTCCAGGCCGTCGTTGACGACGTCGCCCGCATCCAGCCCGCCTGGGCGGAGCTGTCGCTGGCCGACCGCGGCCGCTACCTGAAGCGCGCCGCCGACGCGCTGCTCGACGAGATCGACGAGATCGCCGAGCTGCTCGTCCAGGAGCAGGGCAAGCCGCGCGCCGAGGCCTACACGATGGAGCTGCTGCCGACGGTCGATGCATTGCACTGGTGCGCCAAGGCGGGGCCGAAGATCCTCGCCGACGAGAAGGTGCGGATGAGCCAGGCCTTCCTGATGAGCAAGAAAGGCCGCTTCTCCTACGAGCCGATCGGCGTGGTCGGCGTGATCGCGCCCTGGAACTACCCCTGGTCGATCCCCTTCGGCGAGGTGGCGATCGCGCTGATGGCCGGCAACGGCGTGGTGTTGAAGCCGGCCAGCCTGACGCCGCTGCTCGGCGAGGCGATCCGCCGCGTCTTCGAGAAGGGCGGCCTGCCCGAGGGCCTCGTCCGCGTCGTCCACGGCGGCGGCGCCGTCGGCGACGCGCTGGCGCGCTCGACGGTCGGCAAGGTCTTCTTCACCGGCTCGGTCGACGTCGGCCGCAAGGTGGGCGCCGTCTGCGCCGAGAGCCTCAAGGGCTCGGTGCTCGAGCTCGGCGGCAAGGACCCGATGATCGTCTGCGCCGACGCCGACCTCGACAACGCGATCTCCGGCGCCGTCTGGGGCGGCTTCGCCAACGCCGGCCAGACCTGCTCGGGGATCGAGCGCGTCTACGTGATGCGCGAGGTCGCCGACCGCTTCGTCGAGGGCGTCGCCCGCGAAGCGCAGAAGCTGACGCTCGGCGACCCGCTGCAGTGGGAGACCGAGATCGGCCCGATGACCTCAGACGACCAGTACGAGATCGTCGTCGACCTGATCTCCGACGCCGTCGCCTCGGGCGCGACCAAGCTCTGCGGCGGCCCGGTCGACGTCCCCGGCCTCTCCGGCAAGTTCGTCGCCCCGACCGTGCTCACCGGCGTCACCCACGAGATGCGGATCATGCGCGAGGAGATCTTCGGCCCCGTGCTGCCGATCGTCGTCGTCGACTCCGAGCAGGAGGCGATCGACCTCGCCAACGACTCCGAGTTCGGCCTCGGCGCCTCGGTCTGGACCAAGGACCGCCAGAAGGGTGCGCGGATCGCGCGGCGGATCGAGTCGGGGATGGTCTGGATCAACGACCACTCCTTCAGCCACGGCGCCTGCCAGTGCTCCTGGGGCGGCGTCAAGGACTCCGGCATCGGCCGCTCGCACTCGAAGTTCGGCTTCTACGAGTGCGTCAACATCAAGATGAACGCCTGGGAGCCAGGCCTCGCCCGCGACTTCTGGTGGCACCCCTACGACCAGACGATGGGCGAAGCGGTGCGCGCCTCGGCCAAGCTCCTCTACGGCAAGGGCGCGACCCGGACGAAGGCATTGCGCGAGGGCGCCGGCCCGCTGCTCGAGGTCGGCCGCCGCACGCTGCGCAAGAAGCGGCGCTAGGAAGCGACGAGCTCCTCCGTCTCGAAGACGGCGCCGGCGGCATCCAGCTCGCGGATGCGGTCGTAGTCGGCTTTCAGCTGCGCCCTGTCTGGATCTACGAGGTAGATGATCCCCGGGCAGGAGAAGAGGTCGATCGTGCGTTTGAGCGTGTCGCCCGGGCCGAGCATCGAGATCGTGCCGGCGAAGGAGGGCAGCGCCTCGATCTCACGCAGTCCGGCGTCGCCGACGATCCGCCCTTCGTGCTGGGAGATCAGCATCACGCAGTAGGCGCCCGCCGCCAGATCGTAGGGACGCTGGGCTCGGCGCGCGACCGCGTGCGGGTCGAGGTAGGCCTCGGCGGTCAGCGTCTGGTGGCTTGGAGTGCAGCGGTCGACGATCTCGTCGGGGACCGAGCCGTGCATGCGCGCGCCCGACTCGACCAGGACGGGGCCGGTCGCGGTCAGCATCACCTCGGTGTGGGCGGGGCCGAAGCGGATGCCGAGCGCGTCGAGCACCGATTCGACGTAGGGGACGACCTGGTCCTGCTGCTCGCCGTGGCGTGGCAGCAGCTCCTCGTAGTCGTAGATGAAGTTGGCGCCGCGGCGCAGCTTGTTGTCGCGCCAGACCTCGGAGACGTGGTGGACGCCGTCCCAGCTGACCGAGTTGACGAAGAGCTGCGTGCCTTCGAGCAGCTCCTGGACGAGCAGCTGCTCGTTGGCGCCGTGCAGCGCGTTGGGCCGGCCGAGATTGGTCGCGAACGAGGCCCGGATCGACTCGGCGTCGGCGCAGATGCTGACCCCGTCGGTGCCGGCGCTGTCGAGCGGTTTGACGACGACGGGAGCGCCGCCGCGTCCCGCCGCCCAGGCGATCGCTTCCTCGACGTCGGCCGTCTTCAGCGCCTCCGCCGTGCGCAGGCCGGCCGCGCGCAATGCCTCGCCCATCGCGTTCTTGTCTCGCCGCGCGGCGCTCTGAGCGCTGCCGTTGGAGGGCAGGCCGAGGCGCTCGCTGAGCGCGTCGGCGAGCGGCACCCCCGGCTCAGCGCCGACGACGACGAAGGCCGGCTCGTGCGCGGCCACTCGTTCCGCAGTCGCATCCAGGTCGCCCTCATGGACGACGTTCTCGACGAAGTCGCTCGCCCGGAAGCCGCGCAGGTAGAAGTCGGGCAGGGTCGGGCTGCTCTGCACGTGGACGACGGGCAGGCCGGCGGCAGCGAAGCGCGGCGCCAGTCGCGACCCCGTCGAGTAGGCGTCGACGACGACCGCCGCACCGCGAACCGTCACGGTCCCTCCCCAGATCGGTCGCAACGCTTTTTCGATGGGTTACATTGAAAAAGCGTTGCGGCCATTTGCCGGATCATGCCGTTGCGACGAGGACGAGGCGGTCCTCGGGGCGCTTCGGCCCGCCGGCGAAGTTGCCATAGCGCTCGACGTCGCGGAAGCCAGCCGCTTCCGCCATCCGCTGCAGGTCGTCGGCCTGGTACATGCGGATGCGCGAGTCGACCACGTCGTCTCCATAGACGTAGTGGACGTGCAGCATCCCGGTCGTGAAGTCGACGTCGAGCGTTTCCTTGACTCCGTTGGTCTCGCGCTCGACCACGCCCTCGTCGGTTTTCAGCCGGTAGCGCGAGCGCTCCAGGTCGGAGAGCTCCATCGCCATCTTGCCCCCCGGCCGCAGCGCGTCGTGGTAGGCGCGCAACATCGCTTCGTCCTCGGCGACCGTCGCGCCGAAGCCGAAGCTCGAGGAGAGGCTGACGAGGCCGTCGAAGCCGCGCAGCTCGTCGGGCAGCGGCTGCATCAGGTCGGCGACGAGGTAGGTCGGCCCCGGGTACTCCTTCTGCGCCTGAGCGATCGCGATCTTCGAGATGTCGACGCCGACCGCGTCGATCCCGTTGGCGGCGAGCGCGGCGACGAAACGGCCCAGCCCGCAGCCGGCATCGAGCACGCGGTCGCCGGGCTTCAGGCCGAGCAGCTCGATCGCCAGCGGCGCCTCCTCCTCGTTGCCCTCGTAGCGCCCGAGCTGGTTGGCGACCCGCATGTAGGCGGGCCCGTAGGTGTCGACCTCGTTGAGCAGCGGTGCGTGTTCGGTCATGAATGGAAAAGCGTACCGCCGCAGCCTCCACCGCTGACTTCGTGGTTTGGCCTATATATGCATCCCAAACCACGAAGTCAGCGTGGGAGGGTGGGGATGGGCAGAATCCCCGCAGTGGGGCCTGGCCAGGCGAAAGACGAAGCGGCGCTCCGGGTCGCCGGGCTGCGCCGCGACTACGGCGAACGACCGGCACTCGACGGAGTCGACTTCGAGGTTGGCGCGGGCGAGACGCTGCTCGTCCTCGGACCAAACGGGGCCGGCAAGACGACCCTGCTGCGCATCCTCGCGACACTGCTGCGACCGAGCGGCGGCGAGGTGCAGGCGCTTGGCTGCACGCTGCCGGGCGAGGCCTGGAAGCTGCGCGGCCGGGTCGGCTTCCTCGGCCACGAGCCGCTGCTCTACCGCGACCTCAGCGGTCGCGAGAACCTGCGCTTCCACGCCCGCCTGCACGGGCTGGACGGACCGCGGGCCGAGGCGCGCATCGCGACGCTGCTGAGCGCCGTCGAGATGGAGCGCCGCGCCGACGAGCGGGTCGCCGAGCTCTCGGCCGGAATGCGCCAGCGCCTCGCGATCTGCCGCAGCGTCCTGCACGAGCCCGCCCTGCTGTTGCTCGACGAGCCCGACTCGAACCTCGACGCCACGGGGCGCGAGCTGGCCCGGGAGCTGATCGGTCCCGCCGCCGACCGCACGCGCGTCATAGTCAGCCACGATCCCGAGCGATTCGAGCCCGAGGCGGACCGGGTGCTGCGCCTCGAGGCGGGCGGGAGGCCGGTGGCCGCGTGACTCCCTCCTCGACCGCGTTCAAGGCGATCGTCGCCAAGGACCTGCGCGCCGAGCTGCGCTCGCTGCAGTCGCTGCCGGCGATGGCGCTCTTCGCCGTCACCACCTTCGTCATCTTCCGCTTCGGCCTCGACCGCACCAGCCTCTCCGGCAGCCTCGCCTCGGGCGTGCTCTGGGCGACGCTGCTCTTCGCCGCCCTGCTCGGCGTCAACCGGCTCTTCGTCGCCGAGCGCGAGGAGGGCGGCTTCGACGCGATCCGGCTCGCCCCGATCGACCGCAGCGCGCTGTTCGCAGCCAAGGCCACCGCCCTGCTCGTCTATCTGCTGGCGCTGGAGCTGGTCGTCGTCCCCGTCTTCGCGATCTTCTTCCTCGACTCGGCCGCGGCGCTCGGCCCGCTCGTCGCCGTCCTCGTCCTCGCCGACCTCGGCCTGGCCGCGACCGGCACCCTGATCTCCTCGATGGCGGTGCACTCGCGCGCCCGCGATCTGCTCGGGCCGCTCGTCCTCCTGCCCCTCGTCGTGCCGCTGATGATCGCCGCGACGGGCGCCAGCGAGCCGCTGCTCGCGGCGGGCGGTCCCGGTTACCACCGCTTCGGGACCTGGCTCGGGGTGCTCTGCCTATACGATTTGGTCTTCCTCCTGGTCGGCTACGCCGTCTTCGACTTCCTCCTGGAGGACTGAGCGCGCGGCGCTCCGACCCGCCCATCGGCATGTACGGCAAAGGACTGAGACAGCTTTCCATTGCGACGGTCGTCGCCCTCGCCGCCAGCCTCTCGCTGGTCTTCTTCTACGCGCCGCTCGACGCCGACCAGGGCTTCATCCAGAAGATCTTCTACATCCACGTGCCGCTCGCGATCGTCGCGCTGGTCGGCTTCGTCGTCGGCGCCGTCTTCGCGATCGCCCACCTGCGCAGCAGCGACCGCCGCTGGGACGCGTACTCCTACGTCTCGATCCACATGTCGGTGATCTTCGGCGTCGCCGTGCTGATTACGGGCGCGATCTGGGCCAAGGCCTCCTGGGGGCACTGGTGGGTCTGGGACGAGCCGACGCTGGTCAGCTTCCTGATCGTCTTCCTCATGTACGCGACCTACTACCCCTTCCGCTACGCGATCGAGGACCCCGAGCGGCAGGCTCGCTACGCGTCGGTCTTCGCGATCGTCGCCGGCGCCTTCGTGCCGCTCAACTTCATGGCGGTGAGGCTGGCGCAGAGCCTCGTCCATCCGCGCGTCTTCGCGACGACGAACGGCGGCCTGCCCGGCTCGATGATGCTCACCTTCCTCGTCTCCCTCGTCGCGGTCGGCCTGCTCTGGCTGACCCTGGTCAAGCTCGAGCTGACGGCGAAGAGCGCCTCCGGGCAGCTCAAGCGCCTGCGCCGCGCGCTCGACGCGCCGGTGCCGGGAGCGCGCTCGCGGATCGCGCCGGAGGTCAGCTGATGATCGCCCTGCTCGCCGCCGCTCCCGCCCTGCCGCTCGACGAGGCCGGCAAGTACGTCGCCGGCGCCTACGTCGTCTTCCTCGTCCTGCTCGTCGTCTACGTCTCGATCATGGCGGCGAAACTGCAGCGCATGGAGCGTGACCTGAAGGACCTGGCGAGCATCGCCGAGGAGCGGCGCGAGGAACCCGAGCGGGAGACGGTGAGCTCATGAGCGAGCTCCTGGCGCTCGGCGTCTCCCACAAGACCGCGCCGCTCGATCTGCGCGAGCGGCTCTCGCTGACCGAGGGGCGCGCGGTCGGCGCCCTGCGGGAGCTGACCGAAGTCACCGGCATCCACGAGGCGGCGGCGATCTCGACCTGCAACCGGACCGAGCTCTACCTCGTCGTCTCCGACCCGGTCGAGGCCGAGTCGACCGCCCTCGGCGTCCTCACCCGCCAGGCGGAGATTCGCCCCACCGAGCTGCTCGGCCACCTCTATTCGCTGCGCTCCGGCGACGCCGTCGGCCACCTCTTCCGCGTCACCGCCGGGCTCGACTCGATGATCCTCGGCGAGGCCGAGATCCAGGGCCAGGTCAAGCGCGCCTACGAGCTGGCATTGGTCGAGGGCGGCACCGGCCCGATCCTCAACCGCCTCTTCCGCGGCGCCCTCGCCGCCGGCGGCCGCGCCCGCGAGGAGACCGGGATCAGCGAGAAGAACGTCTCGATCCCCTCGGTCGCGGTCGAGCTGGCGCGGCGCACGCTCGGCGACCTAGGCGAGCGGCGGGTGCTCGTGATCGGCGCCGGCGAGACGGCCGAGCTGGTCGCCCGCGCCCTGGTCCGGCGCGGGGTCACCACCGTCTTCGTCGCCAACCGCCACTACGACCGCGCGATCGGCCTCGCGCAGCGCTTCGAGGGCAGCGCCGTGCGCTTCGAGGAGCTGCCCGAGCAGCTCGAGCGAGCCGACATCGTCGTCTCGGCGACCAACTCGCCGCACCACATCGTCGAGCGCGACGAGCTCGAGCACGTGATGTCCTCGCGCGAGGGGCGACCGCTGCTGCTGGTCGACATCGCCGTGCCGCGCGACGTTGAGCCGGCCTGCCGCGAGCTGACCGGCGTCAGCCTGCACGACATCGACGACGTGCAGCAGATCGTCGAACGCAACGCCAGTGGCCGCGAGGCCGAGGCGCGCCGGGCGGAGCGCCTGCTCGACGTCGAGCAGGACCGCTTCGAGCGCTGGCTCGGCTCGCTCGCGATGGTGCCGACGGTCGCCGCGCTGCGCGAACGCGCCGACGACGTCGTCCGCCGCGTCCTCGCCGAGAACGCGGGCCGCTGGGAAGACCTCGGCGAGGCCGACCGCGAACGCCTCGAAGCGATGGCGAACGCGATCGCCTCGCGCCTGCTGCACGAGCCGACGCTGCGGATGAAGCGCACCGCAGGAAGCGACGAGGGCTACCTCTACGTCAGCGCCCTGCGCGAGCTGTTCGGGCTCGACGCCGAGACGGAGCCGGAGGCGGAGGCGACTTCGAATGTGACGGAGTTCCGGCGGGCCGATCCCGGTAGGGGTTCCGCTTAACTTTTTTTGAAGACAGTTCTCTGCTGTCCGCCAACGACTCCGCAAAAAAAGTACAAGACGCTTCACCCCTACCGGATAGGCCCTTCACCAAACCTTCCCGATGCTTCGAATCGCGACACGCGGTAGCGCGCTGGCAATTGCCCAGGCCGGGCAGGTCGCCGAGATGCTCGGTGGGGCCGAGCTGGTCGAGGTCTCCTCCGACGGAGAGCCGGGCGACAAGTCGCGCTTCGTGCGCGGGGTGGAGCGGGCGCTGCTGGACGAGGAGGCAGACGTCGGCGTCCACTCGGCCAAGGACCTGCCCGGGGAGCTGACCGAGGGCCTGATGCTGGCCGCCGTCCCGCCCCGCGAGGACCCGCGCGACGCTTGGGTCGGAGCCGGGGATTCGCTGGGCGACGTGCCCGAGGGCGCCCGCGTCGGCACCGCGAGCCTGCGCCGGCGCGCCCAGCTGCTCGCGGCGCGTCCCGACCTCGAGGTGCACGAGCTGCACGGCAACGTCGACACCCGTCTGCGCAAGCTCGCCGAGGGCAAGGTCGACGCGGCGGTCCTCGCCGTGGCGGGCCTGCGGCGGCTGGGCAGGGAAGCTGAGATCGCCTTCCCGATTCCCACCGAGTCGATGACACCGGCCGCTGGCCAGGGAGCTTTGGTCCTGCAGATCCGCGACGGCGACGGAGCGGCGCTGGGCGCGGTCGACGGGGTGGTCGACGGACCGGCCCTGCGCGAGCTGACGGCGGAGCGTGTCGTCGTCTCCCTTCTCGGCGCCACCTGCAACAGTCCGCTGGGCGTGCACGCGGTTATCGACCTCGAGAGCGACCGGATGAGCATCGACGCCTTCGTCGGCCTCCCGGACGGCAGCGAGTGGATCCGCGACCGGGTCGAGGGCAACTCGACCGAGCCGACCCTCCTCGGAGCGGAGCTGGCGAAGCGGCTTGTCGACACCGGCGCCCGCGACGTCCTCGACCGAGCGGAGGCGCGTGCCAAATGACCCTTCCGGTGCGCTTTATGCCATCCATGACCACAAAAGGCGCACCGGAATGAACGCGCGGGCGGGAGTCGTCTACCTGGTCGGCGCCGGGCCCGGCGATCCCGGGCTGATGACGGCACGGGCGCTGGAGCTGATCGCCACCGCCGACGCGATCTTCTACGACCGGCTGATCCCTCCCGGCGTCCTCGACGAGGCCCGCGAGGACGCCGATCTGGTCTACGTCGGCAAGACCCCCCCGCACGTGCCGGTCTCCGGGGGTCAAAAAGGGCACCCTGGGACCGGCACGTCCGTGGGGCAGGGGGAGATCCATGAGCGCTTGATCGAGGCGGCGCGGGCCGGGCGGAGCGTCGTGCGGCTCAAGGGCGGCGATCCGTTCGTCTTCGGACGCGGCGGCGAGGAGGGCGAGGCGTTGCGCGAGGCTGGCGTCGCCTTCGAGGTCGTGCCGGGGGTGACCGCCGGGGTGGCGGCGACCGCCTACGCCGGAATTCCGGTCACCCACCGCGACGAGGCCTCGGCCGTCGCCTTCGTCACCGGCCACGAGGACCCGACCAAGGCGGAGAGCGCGATCGACTGGCGAGGCCTCGCGCGGTTCCCCGGGACCCTCGTCTTCTACATGGGCGTAAAGCAGCTGGCGCCGAACGTCGCGGCGCTGATCGAGGCGGGGCGCAGTCCCGACGAGGCGGCGGCGGCGATCGAGCGCGGCACGATGGAGGGACAGCGCACCGTCGTCGCGACGCTGGCGACGCTCGCCGAGGCGGTCGAGCGCGAGGGCATCGCCGCCCCGGCGCTGATCGTGGTCGGCCCGGTGGTCGAGCGGCGCGAGGCGCTCTCCTGGCTCGAGCGGCGGCCCCTCTACGGCCGTCGTGTGGTCGTCACCCGCGCCCGCGCCCAGGCGGGTGGGCTGGCGAAGCGGTTGCGCAACCTCGGCGCCGAGGTGGTAGAGCTGCCGGCGATCCGGATCGAACCGCGGATCGAGAGCGCCGAGGTGAAGAGTGCCGCCGAGCGGATCGGCGAGTACGCCCTGATCTGCCTGACCAGCCCCAACGGGGTGGAGCTGCTCTTCGACGCGATGAGGGGGGCCGGGCTCGACGCCCGCGCCCTCGCCGGCGCGACGGTCGCCGCGATCGGCCCGGGCACGGCGCGGGCGCTGGCCAAGCGCGGGATCGCCGCCGACGTGGTCCCGGAGCAATTCGTCGCCGAGGCGCTGGTCGCGGCGCTCGAGGACGTCGAGGTGTCGGGCAAGCGCGTGCTCCTGGCCCGCGCCGCCGAGGCCCGCGACGTCCTCCCCGACGCGCTGCGCGAGCGCGGCGCCGAGGTCGACGTCGTCGCCCTCTACGAGACCGTCCGCGAGGTGCCGAGCCCCGAGGCGGTCGAGGCGGCCCAGGGCGCCGGCTACGTCACCTTCACCTCCTCCTCGACCGTGCGCAACCTGATCGAGTCGCTGGGCGAGCGCTTCCCCGCCGACGCCCGCGTCGTCTCGATCGGCCCGGTCACGACCGACGCGGCGCGCGACGCCGGACTCGCCGTCCACGTCGAAGCCGATCGCCACGACGTCGAGGGCCTCGTCGCCGCCCTCCTCGCCGACGTCCAGTGAGGTTCGGCGCGCCGCACCGCCATTACCGGGTCACGAGCTCGACCAACGACCGCGCCCGCGAGCTGATCGAGGCCGGCGCGCCCGGCGGCACCATCGTCACCGCGCGCGAACAGACGGCGGGGCGCGGCCGCCAGGGCCGCGTCTGGACCGCGCCCGAAGGAAAAGCTCTCCTCTACTCGGCCATCCTGCGCCCCCTCGACGAGCGCCACCTGCTCCTCCCCCTCTCCGTCCCCCTCGCCGTCTGCGCCGCCGCCGAGGAGCTCCGCCCCGGCATCCACTGCCAGGTCAAGTGGCCGAACGACATCTGGCTCGAAGAAAAAAAGCTCTCCGGAATCCTGATCGAGGCGAAGCCGCAAGAGCAATGGGCGGTAATCGGAGTCGGCCTGAACCTCCACATAGCTCCCGGCGAGTTCCCGCCCGACCTACGCCATCCAGCTACGTCCCTCTTCTACGCAAGCGGGGGGACTCGGGGGGAGTCCGAGCGGAGCCTCCCCGCTGTTGCTCCGGCAGGACTCCCCCCGAGGCCTCCCGCTATCGCGCAGGTCCTCAGCCGTCAGCTCGACTACTGGGTCGAGGCCGAGGACGAAGCCGTCCTGGAGGAGTGGCGACGCCGCGACGGTCTGCGCGGGCGCGAGATCTCGTGGGACGAGGGGAAAAACTCAGGCGTCGCCGACGGAGTCGACGACCGCGGCAACCTCGTCGTCGCCCTCGACGGGGGCAGCCGCGTCAGCCTCGGTGCCGGCGAGGTCCAGATCCGCCTCTGACTCGACCTTGGCCTTCCCGTCCGCTGGGCCCGCGTTCTTCTTCGGCGGCCGTTTCTTGTTCGGACGCTTGCGCCGCTTGCCGCCCTTGGGGAAGTTGCGCAGCATCTCGCGCGCGATCGCCGACGGCTTGCGGGCCATCCGCATGCGGGCGCCGCGCAGAACCTCTTCTCCCTCGGGCGTGTGCGATACCGAGGCCGCCAGCAGAGCGACGGCCAGCCGGCGGTCCTGTTTGCGCGCCGCGTGGACGAGGCGCCGCGCGTTGCGCCCGTGAGCCCGGCCCGAGGAGTTGACCAGCAGACCGAGCAGGCGCTTGGTCTCCGGCCAGCGCTGCACGGCGTACTCTTCGTGCAGCTCGGGCGTGTAGGAGGCGAGCCGCCAGACCCAAGCCTGCGCTTGGTCGCGGCGCCCGATCCGCTTGTCGACCAGCGCCTGCAGCAGCGTCCGCGTGCCGGCGCGCTTGTCCTCCCGCCCCCAGGCGCCGACGATTTCGATCGCGTCGTCGAAGGCCTCGGCGTCGCCGAGGTCGGCGATCTCGCTCAGCGCCTTCAGTTTTAGCTGCGAGTAGCGGTTGCGCTGCACGCAGGTCAGTAGGAAGCGGCGGCGCAGCTCCTGGGAGCCGGAGCCCTGCAGGATCGCCCGCGCCTTGCGCCAACCCTGCGGGTTGACCCGCGCGCCCGCCAGCGCCGCCCAGGCGTGCTGCTCGGGGTAGTCGAGGTTCTCGACCGCGATCCGCCACAGCTCCCGTTCGAGGACGTGCGTACGACGCTCCTCCTTGTCGGAGACCGGGACGATTCGCCGCTCGACCCGGATGCGCCGCCCGCGAGCGCGCCGCACCGGGCCGATGACGATCGCGCCGCCGCGGTAGACCTCGCGGTCGAGCAGGCTGTGCAGGGTGACGATCGCCTCGTCGTGCGTGGTCGCGGGATGAACGAAGTCGATCACCAGTCCCGCCTCCTTGCCCGGGGCGCGGCGGGTCACGCGGCCGACGCGCTGCTGGTAGATCCGGCGCGAGGCGGTCGGCGCCAGGTGCATGCAGAGGGTCGCCCGCGGCGAGTTCCACCCCTCGGCGAGCAGCATCGCGTTGCAGAGCACGTCGACCTCGCCGCGCTCGAACGCGGCGAGGATCTCGGCCAGTTCGCGCTTCGGCGTCTCGCCGGAGACCGCGCGCGCTGCGACGCCGACGTTCTGCAGCGCCCGCGCGACGTTCTTCGCGTGCTGGACGCCGGCCGTGTAGAGGACGCCGGCCATGCCGTCGAAGCGCGTCTTGTAGAGGTCGGCGATCGCCACGTTGAAGGGCTCCTGGTCGAGCAGCGCGGCCAGCTCCTCCTGGTCGAAGTCCTGGTCGACCTCGCCTTTGCGCAGCGGCACTTTGGCGATCGTCCTCACCCCCGGGCCGGGCGGGATGCGCATGCAACGCAGCGGTGAGATCACGCCGCGGCGGGCGGCCTGGATCAGGTCGAAGCGCGAGGTCTGGGTCGGGAAGAGGTCGGCGACGTGACGGGCGATCAGCGCCCCGGTCGCGGTCATGCCGATGAAGACGGGGCCGGTCCAGGAGCGGATGCAGGCGCTGGTTTTCTCGCCCAGCGCGGTGTGCGCCTCGTCGCAGATCACGATCGAGTAGGCGTCGGAGATCTTCTTGTGGTTGCGGACGAACCACTGATAGGTCTCGACCGTGACCGGGCCGTCGGGATCGTCGCGGCCGTTGAGCAGCGGCGGTCGCAGGCGCTCCTTGTAGCCGCGCTCGGAGATCTCGCCGATGAACTGGTCGACGAGGTTGCGGCGGTGGGTGAGGATGAGGACGCCGCCGGTGCGCGATGCGTCGATGAAGCCCACCGCGGCGACGGTCTTGCCGGCTCCGGTCGCGTGCTCGAACCAGAAGCGCCGCTCGGCGCCGGGATCGTCGGGGGCCTCCTCGATCGTCTCCTCGTCGCCCTCGCCGACCGGTGCCTCCTCCCAGTCCTGCGGCTCCTCGTCCGGCTCCAGCGCCTCCTCGTCGGCGCTGGCCTCGCCGTTGGACGAGGGCTCGGCCGTCGCGGCGCCGTCGTTGGTCGCGGCCGTCTGCTGCTCGGCGATCAGCTCGGTCAGGGTGCCGGAGAGCGCGTCGACCTGGTGCGGGTTGAGCTCGGCGCCGTCGCGTAGCTTCGGCGGCTCCTCGGCGAGCAGGCGCTCGAGCCCGAGCAGCAGCGAGAAGTCGCGCCGCCACTCGATCGACGGGTTCTCGGCCCCCTCGTCGAGCTCCTTCAGCGCCAGGTCGAGGGCCCGCCGGCGCGCCGTGCCCGGCGCCAGCGCCTCGGGCCCCTCGCCGTCGAGCAGGAAGGGCTCGCGGACGAACTCAGCCGCCCGCTCGATGTCGGCACTGGATGGAACTGCCGCTGACGCGGCAACTGCTCTGGTCTTGGCCATGAAGGCTTTCGGGTTCTGTCCCCACCGCAGCGACGGTCGTTGGTGGAGGCACTAGGACGAGGATGCCGGGGGGCCGCTTTCGACCCACGGCTCTCGACGGTTCACACCCCTTATGCAAACCGGACACACGTATTGTAATCAAGGAATTGGTCAGAGAGGGACGAAAGCTCGCGCTCGGCCTATTGCTTGCCGCCATCCTCGTCAGCGGCTGCGGCTCGGCAACCGGCGGCGACTACGGCGGCCCGCACCCAAACTACGCGCGGGCGCTGGCCGGTTCGCCGCCCCCGCTGGCGGCCCTGCACCGCCAGGCAAACCAGCTGCTCGACGGCGGCGCCGACGCCTACGAAGCGCGCATCGCGGCCCTGCGTGGCTACCCGATCGTCGTCAACGTATGGGCCTCGTGGTGCGGTCCGTGCCGCTTCGAGTTCCCCACCCTGCAGCAGCTCTCCGCCGCCTACGGCAAGAAGGTGGCCTTCGTCGGCGTCGACAAACAGGACTCCGAGGCCGCGGCGAAGACCTTCCTCGGCGAGGAGCCGGTTCCCTATCCGAGCTACTCGGACCCGAATCAGGACATCAGCCGAGCGATCGGCGCGACGAACGGCGTACCCGACACCGCCTTCTACGACCGCAACGGCAACCTCATTTACCTGAAGCAGGGCCCCTATACCGACCACGCCGAGCTGCGCGCCGACGTCCGCCGCTACGCGCTCGGCGAAGGGGGATAATCGAAGCGTGGACTTCTTCGTTGTCGTCGCCCTGATCGGGGTTGGACTGCTCCTCGCCGAGCTGCTGCTCCCCACCGGCGGTGTGCTGGCGGTGCTCGGCGCGATCGGCTTGGCGGCCGCCGGCGTCCTCGCGATCGACTCCGGCGACGCGGGAACCGACGTGATCGGCCCGGCGCTGATCGTGCTCGGCCTGCTCTCGCTGGTCACCTTCTTCGTCGTCGCTCGCAAGGTGCTCGCCGCCCATCGCGACGAGCCGGTGCGCACCGGCTCGGAGGAGCTGGTCGGCGCCGTCGCCGAGGCGCGCAGCGCGCTCGACCCGGACGGCCAGGTCTGGATCGAGGGGGCGCTGTGGCGGGCGCGGGCCGCGAACGGAACGGGGTCGATCCAGCTGGGGGATAGAGTCCGGGTCGATGCGGTCGACGGGCTGACCCTGGTGGTCCGCCCGGAGACGCCCCCCACCGGCAGTGCAGAGGAAGGAGCAAGCTGATGGAAGTCGCGCTCGGAATCCTGGTCATCGTCGCCTTCTTTGTCGCGATCGCCCTCGGCGCGTCTATTCGCGTCCTGCGCGAGTACGAGCGCGGGGTGATCTTCCGCCTCGGCCGCCTGATCGCGACCAAGGGGCCGGGCCTGATCCTGCTGATCCCGTTGATCGACCGCATGGTCAAGGTCGACCTGCGGACCGTGACGCTCAACATCCCGCCGCAGGAGGTGATCACCCGCGACAACGTCCCCTCCAGCGTCAACGCGGTCGCCTACTTCCGCGTCGTCGACGCCAACCGCGCGATCGTCGAGGTCGAGAACTACCTGCTGGCCACGTCGCAGATCGCCCAGACCGCACTGCGCTCGGTGCTCGGCAAGGCCGAGCTCGACCAGCTGCTCGCCGAGCGCGAGCGGCTCAACGAAGAGCTGCAGAAGATCATCGACGAGTCGACCGAGCCCTGGGGCGTGAAGGTGACCGCGGTCGAGATCAAGGACGTCGAGATCCCCGAGCAGATGCAGCGGGCGATGGCGCGCCAGGCCGAGGCCGAGCGCGAGCGGCGGGCCAAGATCATCAACTCCGAGGGCGAGTACCAGGCGGCGCAGAAGCTCACCGACGCGGCCGACATCATCAGCACCAACCCGGCCTCGCTGCAGCTGCGCTATCTGCAGACGCTGCTGGAGATCGGCAGCAACCAGAACACGACGATCGTCTTCCCGTTGCCGATGGACGTCGTCGAGCCGTTCCTCAAGGCGACGAAACCCGGCGAGTGAGCGACGCCGAGGGGGCGAGCGCGCCCGAGCTGCGCATCGACCAGCTCACCGGGCTGCCGGTTGTCCTGGCGCCGGGGCGCAGCGACCGCCCATTCGCCGTCGATAAAGCCGCCGATGGGCCGATACGTCAAGGTGGCCTTGACGTATCGGCCCATCGGCGGGAAAGCTGCCCGTTCTGCGAGGGGCGCGAGGAGCGCACGCCGCCCGAGGTCTACGCGACGCGGCCGGGTGGCGGTGAGCCGGACTCACCCGGCTGGACGACGCGGGTGGTTCCGAACCTCTACCCGGCGCTGGGAGCAGAGGGAAAGGAGAGGCCGTCCGGCGGCGAGCCGGGCCTCTTCGTCGCCAAACCGGCGAGCGGGGCGCACGAGGTGATCGTCAACGGACCCGAGCACGTGACGGCGATGGCCGAGCTGAGCGAGGACCGGTTTGCGGCGGCGGTAGAGACCTGGCGCGAGCGGATGCGGGCGCACGCCGGCGCCTCCTACGTGCAGCTGATTGTTAACGAGGGCGGCGGGGCGGGCGCCTCGCTCGAGCACACGCATGCCCAGCTCTACGCGCTCGACTTCGTCCCGACCGTGGTGGCGCGCGAGCGCGAGCGGGTCGGCGACTACGCCGAGCGCAGCCAGGGCGGCTCGCTGCTAAGCGACGTCCTGGTCGAGGAGGTGCGGCGCAAAGAGCGACTGGTCGCGATCGACGACGAGGCAGCGCTGATCTGCCCCTGGGCCTCACGCTCCCCCTTCGAGCTGCGGGTCGTGCCGCGTGCCGCGACCGCGAGCTTCGCCGGCGACACGACGGGGGCGACGATGATCCTCACTGCGCTGCGCCTGCTCGCCGAGCGCTTCGAGGTCCCGCCCGAGCTCAACCTCTGGGTTCGCACCGCGCCGCGCGGCGCCGAGCACTTCTGCTGGCACGTCGACATCGCGCCGCGGCTCAGCGTCAAGGCCGCCTTCGAGTTCGCCACCGGCGTGGACATCAACACCTACCCGCCCGAGCGCGCGGCAGCTGACCTCCGCTAGACGTGCCGGTCCTGGGGTGCCTAAAAAGACACCCCAGGACCGGCACGTCTGCATAGGATCGGCTTGTGCCGCCCAACCCGCGCCCGATCCCCCGCTTCATTGCCGACTCGACCCAGGAGGGGATTCCGCACGGGCGCTTCGCCGAGCGCCTGGCGGAGGAGTTCCGCCGGGCGTGCGAGGGGATCGGGGACCTGCCCGACGGAGTCGATCTCGCGTCCTCAGAGTTCGAATGGTTCCCCGAGCGCGCCTGGGGCGGGCGCGTCTGGGTGCCATGCACCGCGCGGGCCGAGAGCGCCGAGGGCACGCTGGAGATCTTCGGCTACGTCTCCTACGTCCAGCCCAAGGAGGGCGAGCCGGGCGAGCTCGAGGCCAAGGCCGATTTCACCGAAATCCTCGCCGAGGACAACCCCGACTGGAAGATCGACCTCAACGACGAGGTGATCGGCCGCTGGCGGGGAGAGAACGGCCGGGCCGGCGCCGTGACACTCGTCTGGGGCCGGCCGCGCCTCCCGGGCGCCGTCGCCGCCGGCGCCGAGCTGGAGCTGGAGGTCGTCGACCAGGAGCTCGTCTCCGACGGCCGCTTCACCCTGCTCGCCCTCGACGCCCTCGAGGGCTACGGCGACCCGATCTACCTGCAGGTCAAGCTCTGGAACCGCCGCGGCCAGGAGGTTGCGACGGAGAGCCTCTACGCCTAGCTCGCCGATGGCGGATGAGAGCCTGAAGAGCCTGCCCGGAGCCGAGATCGTCCTGCCCGGCCTCGCCGACCTCGAAGCGGGGCGCGAGAGCGTCAACGCCAGCGCCGTCCAGGCGGCGGCGCCCAGACTGCGACGCGCGGGGCTCAACGCTCCGGGCGCTGCGGGGGACGTGCCTTCCGCGCACGAGCTGTACCGCCAGCTGAGCGACGAGCTCGGCGATGCGGCGCACTCCCGCTACAACGCGATCCTCGCCCGCGTCGCCAGCTTTGCCGGAGCCGCAGAACGTGCGCGAGGCGGCTGACGCCGATCGCATACGGCGCCTCGCCCGCGAGCTGGGACGCGCCGTCCCGCCCGGAACTCGCATGTAGCTCACGGGCGGCGCGACCGCCGTGCTGGAAGGCTGGCGCGAGTCGACGATCGACATCGACGTCCGCTTCGAGCCCGACTCCGACCTGGCCCTCCAGACCATCAAGGAGCTGAAGGAGGGCCTGGACGTCAACGTCGAGCTCGCGTCCCCCCTTGACTTCCTCCCACCCCTTCCCGGCTGGCAAGATCGATCCCCCTTCCGCTTCCGAGAGGGCAACCTCGAGGTCTTCGACTTCGACCCCTACTCTCAGGCGCTGTCAAAGCTGGAGCGCGGCTTCGAGCTCGACCTCGAGGATGTGCACAACATGGTCCGCTCCGGTCGGGTCGAGCCTACGAAGCTGCCCGATCTCTTCGAGGCGATCGAGCCCGACCTGTTCCGATTTCCGGCGGTCGATCCACCCAGCCTGCGCACCGCAGTCGAATCCCTGGCTTCTGGGGACTAGCCCCCTGCCTCCGATACCGTTCTCCTATGCAGTCCGACCATCGGAGAACCGACTCGACCGTGAGCGCAGCCTCGCAGGTGGAGGCTGTCCGCCGAAAGCGACTGCGCGAAGACGCACAACGCCCCATGAGCGTGAACTTGGCAGAGACGATCGCGCTGAGTCACGCGCTGTTGAAGATGGCTGCATCCGCCCAACGGCGATGACTTCAGCTGCCTTCGACGAGATTCTGCGGAGGTTGGTGGCTGCGGGTGCGGAGTTTGTGGTGATCGGTGGGCTTGCTTTGGGAGCAAGGGGCGTCGTTCGTGCCACCAAGGACATCGACATCGTCGTTTCGTCCGACGCTGAGAACCTAAAGGTGATTGCAGAGGTGGCGGTAGAGGCCGGTGGGCACGTGCAACGAGGCGAGGCGCTGCTCGGAACTCCTTTCTCGATCGCGGCGGAGCTCGCCGGCGGAGAACAGATGGCAATCGATACGGAGCTCGGACGCCTCGACATCGTGCAGGGACTCGAGGGCGTTCCGAGCTTCGACGAACTCCGATCACGCGCAACAGAGACCGAAGTGCTCGGAGTCAACGTTGCGGTCTGCTCAGTGGACGATCTACGTGCGATGAAGCAAGCCGCCGGGCGCGGCCAAGATCTCGTGGACTTGGAGAACCTCGATGCGGCTGAAGGGTGACCCCAAGCAGAAAGACAGTGACCAGGCTCTACGCTTCCGGGATCAGCCCCGATAGCTCAGCTGGATAGAGCGACTCCCTCCTAATCGAGGTCGAGGAGGCGGGGCTTTCGGCTCCGTGAAGCCGGTTGCGCTGGCTTTCGCGCGGGCGCGGATTCGATCCGCTTACGCATGATTCAGGGGGGTTTGGGCAGCGAGCGTGTCCCGCTGCCCAATAGGGCGCCAGCTCGATGTATTTCGCTGCGGTTGCATACGATGGCTGGATGCTCACGCGCCTGGTTGCCAAAAACTTCAAGCGATTCGAGACTCTCGACATCGAGCTTGGAAGCCCCGTGGTCTTTGTCGGTCCGAATGATTCCGGAAAGACAACAGCGCTCCAAGCGCTTGCGCTTTGGGGCGTATCACTCAGTCGGTGGAGCGAAAAGCGGGGCTATGGAAGTCCCCCCGTCAAGCGCCCAGGTGTAACCATCAATCGCAATGACCTTTTCCCGATTCCTGTCCCCGAGGCAGATCACCTGTGGTATGCGACTCATGTTCGAGACGTTCGGAGGGTTGCTGGAAAACAGCGAACGGACAATATCCGCATCGATCTCATCGTGGATGGCGTCTCAAATGGGAAGGAATGGAAATGCGGTCTAGAGCTTGATTACACCAATGAGCAATCGTTCTATTGCCGACCACTGAGGTTGTCGGAGGACAAGAATCCGCAGCGGATGGAGGTTCCGCAAGAGGCGCGTGAGGCTCGCATCGCCTATCTCCCCCCAATGTCGGGTCTTACCGGAACCGAGACACGCCTTGACCCTGGCGCTATCAATGTCCGCATCGGCGAGGGCCGTACGGCTGAGGTCTTGCGCAATCTTTGCCTCCGGCTTATCGATGGAGAGGACGGGAAAGCTCGTTGGTCCGCTCTCGTTGAGCGCATCAAGGAACTCTTTGGGATAACCCTCGATCCGCCGCTCTATATTTCTGAGCGAGGCGAGGTTCAGATGTCTTACGTCAGTCGCGAGGGCACCCGGCTTGATTTGTCTTCCTCTGGTCGCGGCCTCCAACAGACCCTTCTCTTGATCTCTTACCTCATGACTAACCAAGGGGCGGTGCTCTTGCTCGATGAGCCGGATGCCCATCTAGAGATCCTTCGACAGCGGCAGATCTACCAAGCACTTACCGAGATAGCCAACGCAGAGGAATGCCAAATCATTGCTGCAAGCCACTCAGAGGTAGTTCTCAACGAGGCTGCTGATCGTGATGTCGTAATTGCCTTTGTAGGCAAACCTCATCGAATCGATGATCGCGGAAGCCAGGTTGCAAAGGCTCTGAAGTGGGTTGGCTTCGATCAGTATTTCCAAGCCGAGCAGACCGGCTGGGTTCTTTACCTTGAGGGATCAACTGACCTCGCTGCCCTTCTAGCTTTTGCCGAGGTGCTTGAGCATCCAGCGGCCGCAATTCTGTCTCGACCTTTTGTCAAATACGTAGCGAACGCACCAAGCAAGGCTTACGACCACTACTACGCTCTGCGAGAGGCACGGGGTGATCTGCTCGGCTATGCACTCTTTGACCGACTCGAAACTGCTCTCGAAAGCCGAGAAGGCCTAACCCAATACACATGGCAAAAGCGAGAGTTGGAGAATTACCTTTGTACGCGTGAGGCTCTCATGCGCTGGGCCGAATCAACCGGCAGCGAGCAGTTCGGGCCGCTCTTTGTGGAGGGCTGGATTCGTGCGATGGAGGAATCTATTGCGGAGATAGAAGGAGCAATGCAAACGCTGAAACAACCGTCTCCCTGGTCTGACGATGCAAAGGTGTCAGATGACTTCCTCAATCCGCTCTTTGAGGCGTTTTTCGCAAAGATTGGAATCAGCAATCTAATGCGTAAGTCTGATTACCATCAGCTAGCCCGACACCTCAAACCAGATGAAATTGATCAGGAGATCACAGACGTTCTCGATGAAATCGTGAAGGTTGCCGGGCAAGCAAAGGGCGCTGGCCCTCCGTAGCAGCCGACAAAGTCTGGTTAGCTCAGTCGCCCAAGGTTTCGGTCAGTTGCACTAGGTCGGTCATCGACGTGCCGAGGACCGAGGTGATGGCCTTAACCGTTGCCCAAGTGGGATTCGAGTGGCCACGTTCGATCATTGACATGTGGCCGACGGTGATCCCGGCCTCTTGGGCCAGGGCTTCCTGGGTCATGCCGCGCTCTTCGCGGAGCTGGCGGATCGCTTTGCCGAGGGCAGGCTGGGGCTGGTCGGAGCGGCGCATTAGGGGACCGTCGATTGGGCTGCTGGCGATGATCCTCGACGCCGCTGGCGACTACCGGCACATCGACGCGGCGCGCAACCCGGCGCGGGGACGCAGGCGGCGGGTCAAGCGCACTGCGCCGAAGCGGCCGACCATCGAGCCAGAGCAGCTCCCCTCGCTGCTCGACGCCGCGCGCAAGCTGCGCCCGATGCTGGCGACGATGGCGGGGGCCGGGCTGCGCAACGGCGAGGTCTGCGCGCTCGACTGGACCGACTTCGACCCGGCCAGCGGCACGCTGAGCGTCGGAGTCGCGAAGACCGAGGCGGGCGTCCGTCAGGTCGATCTGCCCGACGCGCTGCGCAAGGAACTCGCCGCCTACAAGCTGCGCACCCTCTACAGCGACGAGGGGCCGATGTTCCGCAACCGCCGGGGCAAGCGGCAGAGCGTCAGCAACGTCGAGCGGCGCTTGAAGACCGCGATCAGGCGGGCCAACCTGCGGCTGGAGGAGATCGGCCTGCGGCCGATTGACGAGGCGGTCACACCGCACTCGCTGCGCCGCCTCTACGCCAGCCTGCGCTTCGCCCTTGGCGACGATCCCGTGTACGTGGCGAATCAGCTCGGGCACACCGAGCCGGGGTTCTCGATGAAGGTCTACGCTAGTGCGGTGCGCCGTCGCGCGAGGCTGACCGGCGTGGCGCTCCGCGAGTTCGACGCGGCCCTCGAATGGGCAGCAGTGGGCAGCGGAGAGCCGGTTTCGGTCGATTCAGAGCCGGGCGCGGATGGTGGGCAGACGCCGGAAATGGCTCAGCAGAGCCTTTTCCGGGACCGGCCCCGATAGCTCAGCTGGATAGAGCGACTCCCTCCTAAGGAGTAGGCCCCAGGTTCGAATCCTGGTCGGGGCGTTAGCGACGGGGTGCGCACCGGGTTGGCTCCAGCTGGAGCGCAGTGCGCTCACTGTTGACTTTGCCCCCGAATCCGGGGGTCAAACGACCAATCGACCCGAATCGGGACCCGGCATATATCCCGGAACGCGGGATTGCTCGATATGGTATGAGCGGTCAACAAATCGTGTGTCGCTGCTGACCGCGCTTGGCTGGCCATTTGGGGGCCTACGGGCCCACAATCGAAGTGAGGAGAGCCCAGATGAAACGTGTGCCAGCCATGCTCATGGTGCCTACGTTGGCGCTGGCGCTTGCGCTGCTAACGGGCTGCGGAAGCAGCGGCTCGTCCGGCTCCTCGCCGCAGGAGGGCCTGCCGAAGACGATCGTGCTCGGCGCCGCGATCGCCAAGACCGGCTATCTGGCGCCGTGGGACTCCGCGATCTCCGCGGTCGAACAGAAGGTCGAAGAAGTCAACGCCGAAGGCGGCATCGACGGCAGCAAGCTGAAGGTGATCCAGGTCGACAACCGCTCCGACCCGCAGCGGGCGCTGACCGCCGCCCAGCAGGTGGTCGAAGAGGGCGCCGACGTCCTGCTCTTCAGCGGCGAGGGATTCACCGCGGCGGCGGCCGCTCCGGTCGCCAAAGAAAACGACATGCTCAACTTCACCCTCGCCGCCAACGAGCCCGGCTTCGGGCCGCCGACGACGGGCCGGCTCTCCTTCAGCCCCAACCCCAATCTGCTCAGCGAGGCGAGCGCCGACGCCACCTTCCTGAAAAGGAGGGGATTCGAACATCCCTTCCTCTTCCGCGACACGACGCTGATCTACGGCAAGGCCTACTGCGACGGCTTCCAGCAGGCGTGGGAAAGGCTCGGCGGCTCGCTCTCGGGTTCGGTCGACTTCAAGAACGAAGACGAGTCGGTCGCCAGCCAGGTCGCGCAGCTGAAGCGCTCGAACGCGGACGTCGTGGTGGTGTGCTCCTACCCGCCCGGTGGAGCCGCCGCCGTCAAGCAGATTCGGGATTCCGGCGTCGACCTGACGATCATGGGAACCGGCTCCTTCGACGGCCTCTTCTGGACGAAGGGAATCTCCAACCTCGAAAACATCTACTACGCCGTCAACGGCTCCTCCTACGATCCCCCGACTCCGGCCGCGGCCGAGCTGTACAGGAAGCTCGAAGAAAAAGGGGTCGAAACCGACGTCTCCAGCGTCCTGCTCGCGACCTACGCGGCTGCCCAGATGATCGTCGACGCGATCAGGGAAAAGGGAACCGTCGAGGGCAACGCGCTCGCTGACGCGCTGGAGGAAAAGCCGCACCAGACGATCCTCGGCAAGGCCGTCTACACGAAAGACAACCACTACCTGAACGGCACCTGGTCGGTATACGAACTAGTCGACCGGCTGCCGAAGCTGGTAACCAGGATCAAGCCTGGATTCGTCCCCGAATACCGCGGGTAGGCCAACGTCGATGCGAGCGACCGGACGAGGGGACTGAGGCCGGGTGGCAAAGCGCCCCCAACCCAATCGGGGCAGGCCGAGGCAAACGTCTGACGTCTCCCTGGCGGGCAGCCGCGACCTGGACCGAAGCAGCGAAGTCCCGCTCTACTTTCAGCTCGCGGCGGAGTTGCACCGAATGCTCGAGCTCGGGACCTGGGAGCCCCACGCGCGCTTCGCGACCGAGCGCGAGCTGGAGGAAGAGTTCAAAGTCTCGCGCGCCGTGATCCGGCCGGCGCTCGACCTCCTGGTCGGGGACGGCTCGATCTACCGCGTCAAAGGCTCGGGGGCGTTCGTCGCCTCGCCTCGGGCCAAGGTCGAGATAACCGGTCTCGTGAAACTCTGGGCCGGCGACAAGCGGGACCGCTCGGTGTCGGTGGCGAGCACCCGCAAGAGCAAACCCGACCGAACCGTGTCCAAATTCCTACAGCTGGGAAAATCTCGTCCTCAGATCGCCCAGGTGACGGCGGTGGTCGACGCGGGGGAGGCGTCTGCCTTCGTCGTCGACTCCTACTCGTCGATCGGGCGCCTTCCCTGGCTGCTCCCAACCGCCGAAGCTTTAGCGAACGGCAGCCAGCCCCCCAAACCCGGCAGGGTGAAGCTCACCCGCAGCACCGTCTCGATTGAGCCCACCTACTTCAGCGAGTGGTCCGCGCAGCAGTTGAACTCCGCCGCCGGCAATCTCGCCCTGATCGGGCGTTACGTCCAGTTCGGCCGGTCGAGCGGGGCAAAGCGGGAGCACCCGCTCGAGTTCGCCCGCCTGATCTTCCCGGCCGACGCGGTTCAGCTCAACTTCGAGCTGGACTGAGCCGCGCGCCCTACCAGCGCCCGCCGCACGAAATCCGCGAACGCCTCGCGGTAGGCGAGGGTGAAGCGATCCGCCAGCGTGTTGACGTCTGCGTCGAGCGCCAGCGGCAACTCCGGCGGCGTGACCGTCGCCGCCACGACGCGGTCCTCGGCATAGAGGCGTTCCTCGGACTCGATCGCCTCGTCGAGCGTGAGTTCGTCGAAATCGTCGCTCAGCCCCTCGGCCCAGTAGTGGATGGATTCGGTGGCGCTGACCGCGCGCCCTGCATGCAGCAGCCAGCGCTCGCCCTTTGCCATGACCATCCGGATCGAGGTGAAGTTGGGCGCGATCGTGTGGCTGCGGCCCTCGCGGATCGAGTCCCAGGTCCCGTCCCCGCCGGCCTCGGCGCGCATCTCGCGAGTCATCGTCACCTCGACTCCGTCGCGTTCGGGCTCGAGTGGCTCCACCACCTCCGAGACCGGCCCCATCGTGTCCCTGTGCACGAAGGCGAAGTGGGCGACGTCACGGAAGTTCTCGATCATCACCCCGAAGCCGACCGGCAGCTCGAACGGCGGTCCGTGCCTCCAACGTCCCGGCTTGGGCTGGAACCAGGGCACGGTCGGCGGATCGCCGAGGGGCTCTTCCAGCGCCGTCCACACCAGGCCCCACTCGACCCGCGCCGGAAAGGCCGGGATGGCCGCCCGCGGAGGAATCTGGCCCTGGTCTGCCAGCGAGGGAATGCGGGTGCACGCGCCGCCGGCCCCGTCCCACTCCCAACCGTGGTACGGGCAGGCGATGCTCTCCCCCTTCACCTCGCCCATCGAGAGGGAGGCGCCGCGGTGAGCGCAGCGGTCGCTGACCACGGCCGGGGCGCCGCTCTCGGTGAGGAAGACGGCGAGCGCCTCGCCGAGCAGCACCGCCCGCTGCGGGCCGTCGCGCAGGTCCTCGACCCGCGCGACCGGCTGCCAGCAGCGCCGCAGGGCACGGGAGACCTCCTCGCTGCTCGGGGCTCCGTCTGGGCTGTAGCTCTCGCTCATCTCTCTTCCCTCCGGTCTCTCATCCTGCCCTGCCCATGTATGCCTGGACCAGGTCCATGTCCCCCCGCAGCTCGTCGCTGCTGCCGCGGGCACGGATCGCTCCGCTGCCCAGCACCGCGCAGCGATCGCAGAAGTCGATCGTACGCGTCGCGTTCTGCTCGACCAGCAGCATCGTCGTCCCCTCCTCCCGCAACCTCGCCAGCAGTTCGTAGATCATGTCGATCGTCTTCGGCGCGAGGCCGAGGGAGGGTTCGTCGAGGATCAGCAGCTTCGGCCGTCCAAGCAATGCGCGGGCGATCGCCAACTGCTGCTGCTCGCCGCCCGAGAGGCGGTCGGCGTGCTCGGCGGCCCGCTCGCGCAAGATCGGGAAGCGATCGAGCATCTCCGCGACCGCGCCCTCGTCCTCGCCGTCGTCGATCGCCCCCAGCCGCAGGTTCTCCGCCACGGTCAGCGTCTTGAAGACGTGCCGCCCCTCGGGGACCAGGGCGAGCCCGAGGCGGGCAATCCGCTCCGGCGCCATCCCGTTGAGCAGGCGACCTTCGAACCGCACCTCTCCCGAGCTCGGCCGCACCAGCCCGCAGATCGCGCGGAGCACGGAGCTCTTGCCCGCTCCGTTCGGGCCGACCAGGCCCAGGCTCTCGCCGCGGTCGAGATCGAGGTCGACCCCGTGGACCACCTCGACGCCGCCGTAGGCGACCTTCACCTGGCGCAGCTCAAGCACCGATCGCCGCCTCGTAGGAGCTGCCCAGATACGCCTGCACCACCGCCGGGTCGGCCTGCACCTCGGCGGGCGTGCCGAGCCGCAGGGTCACCCCGTCGTCGATCACCTGCACGCGCGGGCAGAGATTCATCACGACGCTCATCTCGTGCTCGATCAGGAGGATGCCGCAGCCGAAGTCCTCGAGCACGCCACGCAGGATCCCGACGAGCTGCTCGCCCTCTCCCACGCTCAGCCCGGCGGCGGGCTCGTCGAGCAGCAGGTAGCGGGGGTTGGTGGCGAGGGCTCGCGCGACGCCGAGGAGGCGCTGCGTGGCCGGCGGCAGCGAGCCGGCTGGAGAGGAGGACAGGTCCCGCAGGCCGAGGCGGCCGAGCACCTTCGTCGCCACCGCGACCGCCCGGCGCTTGCCGACGCCGACGCCCATCGCTCCGACCGCGACGCTCTCGAGACCGCTCAGGTGAGGGAAGGGGAGCGCCGCCTGGAAGCTGCGGCTGAGGCCGGTGCGGGCGAGACGCTCCGGCGAGCGGCCGCCGACGTCCTCCCCGTCGAGGCTGACCCTGCCCGCATCGGGGGCGAGAAATCCGCTGATGACGTTGACCAGGGTCGTCTTGCCGGCGCCGTTCGGCCCGATCAGGCCGAGAGCCTCGCCACGGCCGAGGGTCAGGTCGACGCCGCTGAGCACCCGCAGGGCGCCGAACGAGACGGCGATCCCCTCCGCGTGCAGCTCGCCGTCGCCTCCGGCAGCGCCCTCCGGCGCAGCGCCGCTCACCGCGGGGAGGGCGGCCTTCCTCGCTCGCCGCAGGCGCCGGGGCCAGGGAAGCTCGCCGGCCTCGCGACCGCGAGTGAGGCCGTCGGGCATCGCGATCATCGTCGCCAGCAGGATCAGGCCGACGCCGATCGCGGCCAGCCCCGGCGTATCGCCGATCGAGACCAGGCCGAAGAGGTGCGCGCCGCCTTCGAGGTTGCGCAGAATCTCGTTGATCGTCGAGAGGACGACCGTCCCCAGGACGGCGCCGAAGACGCTGCGAGCGCCGCCGAGGACCAGCATCGTCACGGTCGTCACCGTCGCGCCGAAGTAGAAGGTGCCCGGATTGAGGACGCCCGACTGGTGGATTGCGAGCGCCCCGCCGATCCCGCAGAGGACGCCGCTGAGGGAGAAGGCAAGCAGGCGCTCGCGGTTGACGCCGATGCCGAGCGAGCGGGCGGCGACCTCGTCCTCGCGCGTCGCCTGCAGCCGGTAGCCGCTCGCCGACCATTTGAACGCGAGCGCCGCGGTCACGGCGATTCCCGCCCAGACGGCGGCCGACTCGATGCTGGTCGTGCGCGGGACGCCGATCAGGCCGCTGACGCCGCCGGTCACCTCCTCCCAGTTGGCGAAAACGTTGTAGACGACGATCAGGAAGGCGAAGGTGGAGATCGGGATCGCCAGCGTCGACGTCCTCATCAGCGGCAGGCCGACGACTGCCGCCAGCACCCCACAGGCGGCGGCCGCGATCAGGGTCGAGGACAGCGGCGCGAGCTGCGCGCCCGCGATCAGGCTCGGCAGGCTCGGCACCTGCAGGGCGGCGATCGCGGCGGGCAGGGTGAGGAAGGCGGCGACGTAGGCGCCGGCAGCGGCGAAGCCGAGCTGGCCGAAGGAGTAGACGCCGCTGTTGCCGATGAAGACCTGGAGGCCGAGGACGACGATCAGGTTGCAGAGGATCGCGATCACGGTGCCCTGCAGCGAGGGAGTTCCGTTGGCGCCGACGATCGCGGTGAGGGCGACCAGCGCCAGCGGCACGAGCAGCGAGACGGCCGCCACGTTGCCGGATCGCAGGCGCGCGGCGCTCACACCCGCGCCTCCCCCGTCGCGGAGCCGAGCAGGCCGTGCGGCCGGAAGATCAGGATCGCGACCGGCAGGCTGAAGACGATCGCGTCGCGGAACGGAACCAGGCTGTCCGGAAGGTAGGCACCCAGCAGCGACGAGGCGACGCCGAGGAGCAGGCCGCCGATGACGGCGCCGAGCATCCTGCCGAAACCGCCGATCACGACGGCGACGAAGCCGACCAGCACCGGCGTCAGGCCCATGGTCGGGGACACCTGGCCGGTCTGCATGACCAGCAGCACCCCGACCACCGCGGCGAGCGCCCCGCTGACCGCGAAGGAGAGGGCGATCACCCGGTCGGCGCGCACGCCGAGCAGGCGCGCCATCTCGAAGTTCTCCGACGCGGCGCGGATCGCCAGCCCGGACCGCGTCCGGTAGAGCAGCCAGCCGAGGGCGGCGAGCACGGCGGCGGTCAGTCCCAGGGTGACGAACTCGAGGTTCGGTACCGAGAGCGAGCCGATCTGGGTCGCTTCGCCGACGAAGGACGGCGTGGCCACCGATTTGGGCCGCGCGTTGACGGCGGCCACGACGGCGTTCTGCACGATAGTCGCCACCGCCAGCGAAGTCACCAGCTGCGCCGAGAGGTCGGCGCTGCGCACCGGCCGGAAGGCGACCCGCTCGGCGAGGACCGCAACCCCCACCCCGGCGATCAGCGCGCCGAGAACCGCGACGCCGAAGGGCACGCCGGCGAGTGCGAAGAGCGCATAGGCGGAGAGCATGATGAACTCGCCGTGGGCGAAGTTCATCATTCCCATCACCGTGTAGACGACGGTCACCCCGAGCGCGATCAGCGCGTAGAGGCTGCCGAGAGCAAGCGCGTCGAGCAGGTTCTGCGCGAGCTCGGTCATAGCCGCCGCTCAAGAAATCTTAAGAGCAATGCGGAAAGCTTAACTGGATGCGCGCCGGTTAGGGCAACGCCACTTCGGCCGTGTCGGGGCCGATGTGGAAGCCGCGCTCCATGTCGGCCATCGTGGCCATCGCGCTCTCCGAGAGCTCGAAGTCGAACGCTTCGGAAAGCTCGCGAATGCGCTCCGCGCTCACCGACTTCGGAATCGCGACGTTGCCGAGCCGCACGTGCCAGCGCATGACGACCTGCGCCGGGGTCCGTCCCAGATCCTTGGCGATCGAGACGATCGCGGGATCGTCGAGCAGGGCGCCCTGCGCTAGTGGGCTCCAGGCCTCGGTGACGATGCCGCACTCCGCGTGCCAGGTGCGCAGCTCGTCCTGCTGCAGCCAGGGGTGGAGCTCGACCTGGTTGACGGTTGGCTGCATGTCGGCGAGCTCGGCCAAACGATCGAGATCGCCGGTGTCGAAATTGGCGACGCCGATCGTGCGCGCCGCCTCCTCGCGATGGACTTCTTCGAACGCCCTCCAGGCGGTCGCCCACTCGGCGGCGAAGCGACCGTCGAGCAGGAGCAGGTCGACGTGATCGAGGTCAAGCCGCGCGAGGACCGCCTCGAATGCAGCCAGCGTCGAGTCGCGACTCGCCGTCGCGTCCTGAAGCTTCGCTGCTACGAAGTAGTCCTCGCGCGGCAACCCCGACGCCGCGAGCGCCTCCCCAACCCCCTTCTCGTTTCCATGTCCGGCGACCACGTCGACGTGCCGGTAGCCCGCCTCCAGCGCGACCTCCACGAGTCGGTGCGTATCCTCGGGAAGGAGGAAGAGGGCACCGAGCCCAAGCTGCGGGATCTCGATGCCGTCATGGAGGCGGGCACTCGGAATAGTGGTCTCGACCATTCGAATTACCTGTCATGATAACTATGCTCGGCGATCATTAATAGGGCCTAAACGGCACCAGGCAAAGATGGTCTTACGCCTCCGGGGAGCGGCGAGAGGTTGGAGAATCCAACCTCCGCGAGGTCAGGAAGGCTCGCGGTCGGGGCGGTCCGGGTAGATCTCGTCGATCGTAGTCAGCGCCCGGTACGGAGCATTCGCGGCGGCTTCGATCCGCTCGCGGCCGCCGGCCAGGCGGTCGACTACGGCGACCACGCCGACGACCACGAGGCCCTGCTCGACGATCCGCTCGATCGCCCGCGCCGTCGACCCGCCGGTCGTGACCGTGTCCTCGACGACGAGGCAGCGCGCTCCCTCCTCGACGGGACCCTCGACCCAGCGCTGCAGGCCGTGCTGCTTGCGCTCGCCACGGACGAAGAAGCCGACCAGCTCGGCGCCAGCCGGAACCGCGAGCGCCGCGCACGAGGGAGGGATCGCCGCGGTGGCCGGCCCGCCGACCGCGTCGGCGCCGACCTCTGCCGCGGCCGCGGCGATCAACTCGCCGGCGGCGAGGAAACCGACGGGGCGGAGCAGCGCCCGCCGGGCGTCGACGTAGTACTGGGCAGTCGCTCCGCTCGACAGCGTCACCTCGCCGATCGCCAGCGAGTGCTCGCGCAGCTCGGCGAGAAGCGTGCGCTTGGCGGCGTCGAGATCGGGCACGACGCCCATCCTAGGCTGGACGTCCTCAGCCTCGCGCCGCCGGATCGGCGAAGCCGTCGCGCCAGCTCGTGTAGCGCGGCCGCCAGTCGAGCTCGGCCTTGGCCTTCGCGTTCGAGGCGCCGCGCATCTGGGTCGCCGAGGCGACGACGGCGCGGCCCGCGACCATGCGCGCCAGCCAGGCCGGGACGCGACGCGGCGACTTGGCCCCGACCGCCTCGCAGAAGACCGGCACCCAGTCGCGCATCGGCGCCGGCTCGTCGTCGACGACGTTGTAGACGCCGGGGGAGCCGCGCTCCACCGCGGCGGCGGTCGCCGAGGCGGCGTCCTCGACGTGGACGAAGGAGAAGACGCCCTCGCCGCTGCCGACCACGGGCAGGCGGCGCTTCGAAGCATCCGCGGCCTGGGAGCCGTCGCTGGCGTAGGAAGTGCCCGGGCCGTAGAGCCAGCCGTAGCGCAGCACCAACCCCTCGAGCCGGTCCGCGTCCAGTGCCTGGCGCTCGAGGTCGGCGAGCGCGCTCGCCGCTGCCGCGAAGCTCCCAGGGGCCTCGAGATCGAGTGGCGCCTCCTCGTCCTTCACCCGGCCCCCCGTCGGCGCATAGAAGAAGGCGACGCTCTCGGCGACGACGCGCCGCGCCCCTGCGGCCCTGGCGGCGGCGAGCAGGTTGCGAGTGCCCTCGCGCCGCACCCGGTTGGTTGGCGCCAGCGGGTCCTCCTTCGCCCTGTAGTCGAGCCGCCGCGGCAACGCTGTCAGCAGGTGCACAACGACCTCCGGCTCCGCCAGTCGCAACGCTTTTTCAATGTCACCCATCGAAAAAACGTTGCAACGGACCGGGGTGGCGCCTGCGGCGCGGATCTGCTCCATGCGGTCCTCGCGCCGGGTCGTCCCGGTCACCTCGTGGCCGGCGGCGACGAGCTGGCGCACCAGCGGCCGGCCGATCGCCCCGCTCGCTCCCGCGACGAAGACCCTCATCGCACAGCCTCAGAAGACGAAGATGCTCTCGCCGTATTCGAGCTGGTAGTAGATCCGCGGCTGATCGGCGATGAAGGTGCGCACGCAGCCGTGGCTCGCGGGGTAGTCCGGCACTTCGGCGTAGCCGTGCACCGCGTAGCCGTTGTGCCAGTAGAAGGAGTAGTACATCCCGTGCGAGTTGTAGCCCGGTTCGCGACGGTAGAAGGTGTAGTGGCCGGTGATCGTCGGCGTCGATGACTTGCCGGTGGAGACCGGGTAGATGGCAAAGGGCTCGCTGCCCATGGTCAGCACCATGACCTGCTTGGAGAGCGAGACCTCGACGTGCTCCCCGGCGCCCGGGTAGCGGACCTTGTAGCCGCCGCGGCCGCCGAAGACGTCCTTGACGAGACCCTTGCCCGCGCGCTCGGTGCGCGACATGCCGTTCACCTTGCGGTAGGCGAGAACCTCGCGGCCGGTGCGCCCGTTGAAGCAGCGCCCACTGCCGGAGGCGTAGCCCATCTTCGCCAGCGCTTTCTTGAAGCCCTTGACGACGCGGCCGCATTCGCCCGGGTGGAGCGCCGGGAAGCTCACCCGCCAGCTCTTGCGCACGGTGCTGTCGCCGCCGAGCGCCGCGGTCGCGACGTGCTTGGCCGAGGCCGCATACTTGCCGTCCTCGCGGACGGCGATGCTCGCTTTGAAGCTGCCGACGTTCTCGTTGCGGCGCTGCACGGCGACGTTCCGCGTCAGCAGCTTGCGACCGTCGAGGAAGAAGGAGACGGCGACGTGCTGGCCGACGACAAACGGCGAGAGCGTCCCGTTGACCGGCACCTTCGAGTAGATCTTGGCCCGCCCTCCGTGCAGGTGGCCAACCTTGATCTTCACCGTCGCCTTCGGCGGTCCGGCTTTCGGTTCGGCGGCGGCCGAGCTGGCCGGCAGCGCGAGCGCTGCGAGAACTGCCAGGGCTGGAGCGAGGCGACGAGTCACGGCCCGAGATTCTGGCGCATGGCCCGGCTGTGCGACGAAAGGGTCAAATCTTTGTGAATTAAGAGCGACGTGCCTTGAATCTCGGAATCTCCTGACTAGGTTCGCATCAGCGGAGGGTGAAGCCGATAGGTATCGGCAACCGACCGACACTCGCGAGTCCGGGCCGTCGTGGTTCGGATGGGGTTCGAGTCCCCCGCCCTCCGCTGCCATTTTGGTGCTGCGAGGGCACGATCGAGGTGCAACGTCATGCGGCCTACGGGTTACGTCCGTCTCGCGATCGGGTCTTCGCAGCAACCCAAAACCAGCCTGGTAATCTGCGCTTCGAGTGTCAGTCGGTTGCTAGACGGCTTCACAACGGCCCGCCCCGCGGGCCGTTTCTTTGCCCGCAGCCGCTACTGCCCGATCAGCGCGACCGAGTTGTTCAGCATGTGCAGGATGATGCCCGGCACGATCGAGCCGGTCCGCTCGTAGAGCAGCGAGAGCACGAAGCCGAAGAAGATCAGCGGCGGCACGGCGCTGATGCCGGTCGTCGCATGCAGGCCACCGAAGATCAGGCCGCCGACCAACGCCGCGGCGACCCGCGGCAGGCGGGTGCGCAGGCCGCCGAAGAGCATGCCGCGGAAACAGACCTCCTCGCTGATCGGCGCGGCGATCGCGATCAGCAGGATCTGCACCGGCAGCGCGCCGAAGGCTTCGGCGATGTCCTTTTGGTGCGGCGGCCCGAACACGGCGACGTAGGCGAAGGCGAAGAGCAGGTAGGCGCCAACGGCGGCGAACATCCACTTCACCGCCGAGGAGCCGAAGCGCCTCAAACCCAGCTGGCGCAGCGCATGGCGCAGGTCGGCTCCCCGGACCGCGGCAATCGCGATCGGCACGAGGAGGAAGCCGAGCGCGGTCGCCAGCTGCACCGCGACGTTGGCAGCGTCGCTGAGCTCGCCGTCGCTCGGGTGATCGGCGATGAGAGCCGGGGCCGAGAGGAATATCCCGGCGCCGAGGGCGAGCAGCACCCCCAGCACGCCCGTCCACGGTCCCCACGTTGCGTAGGGGAATGCCGGCCGCGACGGCGCGGACACAGCGGGTACCGTGGCGTTCATGTCGCCGGCAGTCTCACAGGTCTCCCGCTCGACCAAGACGCGCCTGCGCTTCCTGCGCCGGCTCGCCTTCCTCGTCGTCTTCCTCGTCATCGCCGCGATCGCGCTCAGCCAGTTCACCGAGCTGAAGCGGCTGGCAGCGGGCATCCTCGCCTCGACCGCGGTCCTCGCAGCGATCGTCGGCTTCGCGGCGCAACACACGATCGGCAACATGGTCGCCGGCGTTCAGATCGCCATCTCCCAGCCGATCAAGATCGGCGACCGCATCGCCTTCGAGGAGGTGACCGGCCGCGTCACCGACATCACCCTCTCCTACACCTACGTCAACCCGGGCGACGGGACCGCCGTGGTGATCCCCAACCAGATGCTGGTCGACGGCATCGTCCACAACCTCTCGACCGAGGACACGCAGGCCTAGAAGTACGCTGCGGGATATGGCTGCGCAGCGCAACCGGCGACGGCAGCGGCGCCGCGGCGGAGTCGGCAGCAAGCTGCTCTTCGTCGGCGCCGGGGTATTCGCGGCGATCGCCATAGCGGCGTTTGCGATCGCCTCGTGGGTCCTCGACGTGGCCGCCGAAGCTCCCTCTCTCGCCAGCTGCAAGAAGGTCGGCCGCAGCGGCAACACGGTTCTCTACGCCGGCGACGGCAGCAAGCTCGGCTTGGTGCATTCCGACGAGGCGCGGGCGCCGGTGCCGATCGGGCGCGTGCCGAAGCAGCTGCAGCTGGCGACGGTCGCAATCGAGGACCAGCGCTTCTACGAACACGGCGCGATCGACGTCGAGGGGATCGCCCGGGCGATCGTCAAAGACCTGCAGGCGGGAGAGCCGGTCGAGGGAGCGTCGACGATCACGCAGCAGCTCGTTCGCAACCTCTGCATCCCCCATCCCGAACGCAGCCTCAAACGCAAGATCGTCGAGGCGAAGCTCGCCGACGAGTACGCCCAGCGCCATTCGCGCCGCGAGATCCTCGGGCAATACCTCAACACCGCGTCCTACGGGACCGTCGAAGGGGCGACCGCCATCGGCGTCCAGGCGGCTTCGAAGATCTACTTCTCCAAGCCGGTGTGGAAGCTCGACCTGCCGCGGCTCGCGCTGCTGGCCGGCCTGCCGCAGGCGCCCACCGCGTACAACCCGATCCTGCACCCGGCCCGCGCCCGGGCGCGGCGCGACGAGGTGCTCTCGAAGATGGCCGAGCTCGCCTGGATCTCAGCGGCGCGCGCCGCCGCGGCAAAGCGCCGCGGGCTCGGCCTCGACGCCTCCAACTCCTACTTCGCCCATCGCCAGCCCTACTTCTTCGACTACGTCGAACACGAGCTGATCGAACGCTACGGGGCCGGCGTCGTGCGCAATGGCGGGCTGCGCGTCTACACGACGATCGAGCCGAAGCTGCAGCGGGTCGCCCTCGACGCGATGCGCTCGACCCTCCCCTACCCGACCGATCCCGCCTCGGCGCTGGTCTCGATCGACCCGCGCAGCGGCGAGATCGAGGCAATGGGGTCGAGCGCCAGCTACGGCTCCACTCAGTTCAACCTCGCCGCGCAGGGCCACCGGCAGCCCGGCTCGACCTTCAAGACCTTCGTGCTGACGACGGCGATCAAGCAGGGGATCGACCCCTACTCGACCTACTACACCTCCAAACCACTCGCCCTCGACCTTCCGAAGTGGGGGCACTGGAACGTGCACACGGCCGACCAGGGCTACCTCGGCAGGGTCAACCTGCAGCAGGCGACGGTGGCCTCCGACAACACGGTCTTCGCCCAGCTCGATCTCGACGTCGGTCCGCGCCAGGTTGCCGAAACGGCGCGCTCGCTCGGGGTCAAAAGCCCGCTCGACGGGATTCCCGCCGAGGGCATCGGCGGGCTGCGGGTCGGAGTCTCGCCGCTCGAGATGGCGAGCGCCTACGCGACCCTCGCCAACCGCGGCGTCCGCCACCGGCCGGTGGCGATCCGCCGCGTCGTCTTCCCTGGCGGCCGCAGCGAGCGGCCGCTGCGCCAGCCGCCGCGGCGAGTCGTCTCCGAAGCGGTCGCCTACGAGGTCACCCGCCTGCTGCACGACAACATCACCGAAGGGACGGGCACCGCCGCCTACACGGGCTGTCCCGGGCAGGCCGGCAAGACCGGCACGACCGACCGCGAGACCGACGCCTGGTTCGCCGGCTACCAGCCCAACCTGGCGACCGTCGTCTGGGTCGGCTACCCGCAGTCGAACGCGATCGAGATGACCAGCGTGCACGGGATCACCGTGTACGGCGGCACCTTCCCCGCGGATATCTGGCATCTGGTCTACACCGGCGCCGAAGTCCCCTGCGAGGAATTCGAGAAGCCGAGGCGCCCGATCAGCTGGGCGCCCTTCTTCGGCAGCTTCACCGCGCCTGCCCCGGCGCGGGGCGGCGTCAGTGCCAAAGGAGAGGAAGAAGACGCGACCGGTCGCAGGCTCGGCGAAGAAGCGACCGGGGGATACAACCCCGACGCCTACGCCCCCGGAGCGGGACAGGAGCCGACGCCGGTCCCCCCGCCGCCCAGGGCGGGGGTCGGCGCTGGCGGCGAAGCCGGGAGCGAATAGCTGAGCTTGGCCCCCGGAGTCGCCTTCGGCCTGATCTGGGTCGGCTTCGCCGCCTACCTCGGCGCGGTCGTCTTCGCGCCACGGCTCGGCCGGCGCGCGGTCTGGGGCGCGATCGTCGCCCTCCTCGTCCTCTTCGCCTGCTTGCCGCCGCTGCTCTCCCACGACGTCTACAGCTACATCGACTACGCGCGGCTCGGCGTCCGCCACGGCCTCGACCCCTACGTCCACCCGCCGACCGCGATCCGCAGCGACCCGGCGTTCGCCCACGTCGCGTGGACTCACACGACGAGCGCCTACGGCCCGCTCTTCACCCTGGCGACCTACCCGCTCGCCTGGATGCCGGTCGGGGCCGCGGTCTACGCGCTGAAGGCGGCCTCGGCCCTCGCGGTGCTGGCCACGGCCGCGATCGTCGCCCGCCTGGCTCCCCTGCGCGGCGTCGACCCACTCCGCGCCGCCGCCTTCGTCGCCCTCAACCCGCTCGTCCTCGTCCACGTCGTCGGCGGTCCACACAACGACGCCCTCGCGGTGCTGCTGGTCACCGTCGGCGTCGCCGCCATGCTCAGCGCCCGCGAGCTCTCGGCCGGCGCAGCGTTCCTTGCCGCGGTCGCCATCAAGGCCTCGGCGCTGATAGTGGCCCCATTCGCAATTGCCGCCTCGCACCCCCCGCCGACGGGCCGATACGTCAAGCCTGGCTTGACGTATCGGCCCGTCGGCGGGCTCGTGGCCGGAGCGGGAGCGGCTGCCGCGCTCATCGCAGTCGCGAGCTACGCGGCGTTCGGCTGGAACTGGCTCGACGCCTTCGCGCTCGTAGGCGAGAGTCAGGGGCGCACGAGCCACCTGAGCATCCCGACCACGGCGGCTCGCCTCACCGGCCTCGACCCGGACGTCACGCGAGCGATCGCCCTCGCTGCCTTCGCCCTCCTGGTCTCCTACCTCCTCTTCTGGACCCACCGCGGCGGCGATTGGCTCCGCGCGGCCGCCTGGGCGACGACCGCCATGCTCCTCGCCACCGCCTGGCTGCTCCCCTGGTACCTCCTCTGGCCCCTCCCCCTGGCAGCCCTCTCTCGCGACCGCCCCCTCCAGCTCCTCCTCCTCGCCCTCACCGCCTACCAGCTCGGAGCCCGCATCCCCCTCTGATAATGAGCAAAAAAGAGCCCACTTTCAGCCGGCGTAATCGCGAACTGCATCAAATTCCCGCTCTGGCAGGAAGGGAATTTGATGCAGTTCGCTGGGGGTGCGGAGCGCTAGGAGCGCTCAGGGCGAAGAAGGCCGGGGAGGAGACGCACTCGAACGGGCGGATACTCAAATTGCCGGTCTCATTAGACCGGCAATTGTCCGGGCGAGGGCGTCTCCTCCCCGGCCCACCTACGCCTCTTCCCCGGCCTTCACCTCCTCGGCCTCCTCCGGGCTTGGGTGGATAACCCCCGTGTGGATCGACCATCCCTCCCTGCGCCCCAACGCGGTCACGCCAGCGACGTAAATCAGCTCGACCACCGTCAACACCGCCCGCACCGCAATCGCGATCAGCGAGGCGACCGCAAAGCTGTTGCCCGGGACCGCGACCTTCAGCGCCCAGGCAAAGGCCGCGTCACGAACGCCGAGCCCGGCCGGCGCGACCAGGGTGGCGACCGCGGCGAAGTAGCCGAAGGCCTGGGCCGCGCCGACGACCGGGATGTCGCCGGCTGAGATCGTGCTGACCGAGCGCGCCACGCAGTAGAGCCCAACCGCGACCACGGCCCAGTTCAGCGTGTAGAAGACGAGCACGGCGAGGACTCCACGCATCGGCATCGTCGCCGGCAGCGGATCGCGGCCGAAGGCCTTCAGCACGCGGTCGGCAAGCGGCCCGAAGACGCGCGGCTGCAGGAGGAAGAGCGCCAGCGGAATCAGGGCGAGCACTCCCCAGCGCAGCGGCTCCCCCTGCAGGTCGGGGTGGTCGATCAGGAAGTAGGCGGAGACGATCACCGCCGAGGTCATCTGCAGCGCCTGCTCGTAGACGATGCTCGCCAGGGTCAGCCGCCGAGGCACGCCGGCGCGCTCGGAGAGCAGCACGCGGCCGAGAACGAAGAGGACGCTGCCGGGGACGTAACGCGCCAGCAGCGGCTGCCCCCAGGCGACCTGGGCGCGGCCCGCTCCCAACCGGTAGCCGAGGAAGCGCAGCAGCAGGTCCCAACCCAGCGCGTTGAGGCAGAAGAAGACGAGCAGGACCGCGGTCGCCGGGACCAGCCAGAGCACGTGGAAGTGGACGCCCTTGTCCTGGATCTCCGACCACTGGCCGACGACCGTGAGGACGAGGAAGCCGAAGACGAGGATCGCGATGCCGAGCTGCAGCGCCAGCCGCAGCCCCTTGCTGCGTGGCGGCCGAGTCCCGACGTTCGCGCCCAGCTCGCCGACGCGGTGCAGGAGGGGCTGCTTGCGCTCTTCCACTTCCGACCGCACCTTAGTGGGGAGAATGGAGGGCATGGGCGAGTTCGAGCTGCTGGCCAGGGTCCGAAAGCGGTTGCCCGCCCCGGGCCCGCGAGTGCGGATCGGATCGGGGGACGACGCGGCGATCGCCGTCCCCGGCGGCGCCACCGCGACCTCGGTCGACGCGGTCGTCGACGGCGTCCACTTCCGCCGCGAGCAGGCGACTCTGCGCCAGATCGGCCACAAGGCCCTCGCCACCGCCCTCTCCGACCTGGCGGCGATGGGCGCCGCGGCCGGCGAGGCCTACGTGACGCTCGGCGTCCCGAGTGACCTCGACGAGGACGGCTGCCTCGAGCTGCTCGACGGCATGTCCGCCCTGGCCGAGGCGACCGCGACGACCCTCGCCGGCGGCGACGTGACCCGCGCCAAGGAGCTCTTCCTCGCCGTCACGGTCGTCGGCCACGCCGACGATCCCGACTCCTTCGTCACCCGCGCCGGAGCTCGCGCCGGCGACGCGCTCGTACTGACCGGCGAGGTCGGCGGCGCCCGCGCCGGTCTCGCCCTGCTCGGCGACCCCAAGCTCGACGAGGACGCGCTGCGCCAGCGCCAGCTCGAGCCCCACCCCCGCCTCGCCGCCGGACGTGCCCTAGCCGAGGCCGGAGCGACGGCGATGATCGACCTCAGCGACGGGCTCACCGGCGACGCGCTGCACGTCGCCGAGGCCAGCGGGGTCGGGCTGCGCATCGACGGCGACACGGTCCCGGTCGCTCCCGGCGCGCTCGAGGTGCTCGCAGCGGGCGGCGGGGACGGACTGCTGCTCGCCCTCGAAGGCGGCGAGGACTACGAGCTGCTCGCCACCCTGCCCACGGCGAACGTCGAGCGCGCCCGGGCCGCGGTCCTCGAGACAGAGGGAATAGCCCTGACGGCCATCGGCAAGGTCGTCGCAGGCGAGGGAGTGGAGCTCAGGCTGCCCGGCGGCCGGCTTGTGCGGCCGGGACCCGGCTTCGACCAGCTGGCGTGAGCGGACCCTCGTCGGCGAGAAACGAGCGCATGCCCTGCCGTTCCAGCATCGCGGCGGCGACCAGCGCCGGCTCGGGCTTGTAGCGGCCGGTCTCGACGAGGCTCTTCAGCTCAGGCGTCTGCATCCTGGGTCCCATATCGGACTCGCTACCCGCCTTCATTAGTTTTTGGTACTCGCACATGTGTCCAAGCCGGCGCCGGATACCCTTTGCTCATGCCCAACGGGTCGACTCGCATCCTCCTCGTCGACGACGAGCGCTCGATCCAAACCCTGCTCAGCTACCCGCTGCGCAAGGACGGCTATCACGTCACCGCGGCCCGCGACGGCCGCGAAGCGCTGCAGCGCTTCGACGAGGCGCGCTTCGACCTCGTCATCCTCGACCTGATGCTGCCCCAGATGGACGGCGTCGAAGTCTGCCGCGAGCTGCGCTCTCGCAGCCAGGTGCCGATCATCATGCTGACGGCGAAGGGCGGCGAGATGGACAAGGTCGCCGGCCTCGAGGTCGGCGCCGACGACTACATCACCAAGCCGTTCTCGATGCGCGAGTTCCGCAGCCGGGTCAAGGCGGCGCTGCGCCGCTCGCGAATGGCCGTCGAGCCGCCCGACGAGGAGACGATCGAGCACGGCGAGCTGACCGTCGACTTCGGCCGCCGCCTGGTCACCCTGCGCGGCGAGGAGGTCGGGGTCACCTACGTCGAGTTCGAAATCCTCGCCGCCCTGGCCCGCTCGCCGGGGCGGGTGCTCAGCCGGGAGACCCTGCTCGAGCACGTCTGGGGCGACTCCGAGTACCGCGATCCGCGCACCGTCGACGTCCATATCCGCCACCTGCGCGAGAAGCTCGAGACCGACCCGAAAGAGCCCGAGTTCCTCCTCACCGTGCGCGGCGTCGGCTACCGCTTCAGGGAGTAGCGCGAAGATGCGGCGCTTCAGGCCGACCGCGCTGGGCAACAGGATCACGGTCACCGCGGCCGCGATCGCGGCCGGCACCGTGCTGGTCGTCTACGTCTACACGGTCGCGATCGGCGGTGCGGCGAGCGGTCACGGCGCGATCAAGGCCCAGATCCTGATCGGCGGCCTGATCGCGGTCGTCGTCGCCCTGCTCGTCGGCATCTACTTCGCCGGAGTCGCCTCGCACAGCATCGGCAAACTCCAGGAGGCCGCTCGCAAAGTCGCCGACGGCAACTTCGAAACGCCGATCCCGATCTCCGCCGCCGGCCAGCTCGGCTCCCTCGCCCGCACGTTCAACGAGATGCAGCGCCGCCTCGCCGAGCTCGACAGCGCCCGCAAGCAGTTCATCGCCAACGCCTCGCACGAGCTGCGCACTCCGATCTTCAGCCTCGGCGGCTTCGTCGAGCTGCTCGAGGAAGAGAACCCGAGCGAGGCGGAGCGGGCCGAGTTCGTCGAGATGATGCACGAGCAAATCGAGCGCCTGACCAAGCTCACCGCGGACCTCCTCGACCTCTCCCAGCTCGACGCCGGCGCGGTGGCGATGCAGCGCAGCGACGTCGACCTGACCTCGCTGGCGCGCGAAGTCTCGCGCGAGTTCGGGCCACGGGCCGACCGCCACGGGTCGAGACTCGAGCTGCGCACTCCGCCCCACCGGGTGGTCGCCAGCGCCGATCCCGACAGGGTCCGGCAGGTGGTCCGTATCCTGCTCGACAACGCTCTCACCCACACGCCGGAGGGCACCAAGGTAACCGTGACCATCTACTCCTCGAACCGCCGCGCCGAGCTGACCGTCTCCGACGACGGCCCCGGCGTCCCGCACCGGGCGCAGAGTCGCATCTTCGAGCGCTTCTACACGGCGGACACGGCCGGAGGCTCGGGCCTGGGCCTGGCGATCGCCCGCGAGCTCGCCCAGCGCATGCACGGCGGCGTCAAGATCGCGTCGAGCAGGCGCTTCACCGCCTTCACGCTCGACCTGCCCGAAAATGCGCACCCGAGCCTCAATGGCGCGTCTGCCTCGTAACCGAGCCGTCTCGCTGGCGTTGGCGCTGGCGACCGGCGCGCTGGCGCTCGCCGGCTGCGGCGACTCCGGCAAGGTCGTGACCGTCGAAGGCGAAGAAGGCGGGAACCAACCGCAGAGGGTGATCGTCGAGGCGGCCGAGACGGGCTACGACGCCGCCAAGGTCTATCGCGAGGCGTCCCCCGGCGTGGTCACGATCCGCTCGGTCTTCGGCTCCGGTGGGGGCGCCGCCGAGGGGTCCGGCTTCGTCCTCGACACCGACGGCCACATCGTCACCAACGCCCACGTCGTCACCGACGATTCGAGGGGCACGCGCAAGCCCGCCAAGGCGGTCTACGTCGAGTTCGCCAACCGCAACGTGCTGCCAGCGAAGATCGTCGGCTTCGACCCCTTCGCCGACGTCGCCCTGCTCGAGGTGCGGCCGGACGGCTTCGCGCTGCATCCGCTGGCGCTCGGCGACGACCGCGACCTCGTCGTCGGCCAGCCCGTCGCCGCGATCGGCAGCCCCTTCGGCGAGCAGCAGTCGCTCTCGCTCGGCATCGTCTCGGCGACCGATCGCACCGTCGAATCGCTGACCAAGTTCCAGATCGACGGCGCGATCCAGACCGACGCCTCGATCAACCCGGGCAACTCGGGCGGGCCGCTACTCGACGGCGAGGCCCGCGTGGTCGGCATCAACCAGCAGATCGAGACCCAGTCGGGCGCCAACGACGGCGTCGGCTTCGCCGTCCCGATCTCCGCCGTGAAGCGCTCGCTCGCCCAGCTGACGCGCGACGGCGAAGCCGAATACGCCTACATCGGAGTCTCGACCCAGACGCTCTATCCGCAGCTGGCGCGCAGGCTGAACCTCGACACCGACTACGGCGGCCTGCTCTCCGAAGTCGTGCCCGACAGCCCCGCGGACGAAGCCGGCCTGCGCGGAGGCGACGAACGGGTGCGCTTCCAGGCGGCTGCCTATGAGGCCGGCGGCGACGTCATCCTCACCGTCGACGGCCACAGGGTCGTCGACCCGAACGCGCTCTCCCGCCTGGTCTCGGCCTACCGGCCGGGGGACACGGTGACGCTGGAGATCCTCCGCGACGGGGAACGCAAGCGGATCGAAGTAACACTCGGAAAGCGGCCAAACGGCTGATGGCGGCCGACCGCGCCGGCCTGTAGAACTCGCCGATGCTCCAGGAAGTCACGCTCGGCCAGAAGTCCCTCGCCGACTACACCCACATCGCCGGCAAGGAGACGATCGAGCGCATCCGCGAGCTCGCCGAGCCGATGAAGGACCACCGCGTCCTGCACGTAAGCGCCACGGCCTTCGGTGGCGGCGTCTCGGAGATCCTCTACACGATCGTGCCGCTGATGCGCGACGTCGGCCTCGACGCGCACTGGCACGTGATCTTCGGCAAGGAGGAGTTCTTCAACGCGACCAAGCTCCTGCACAACTCGCTGCAGGGCGCCGAGGAGACGCTGAGCGACGAGCAGTGGGCGGTCTTCGACGAGATCAACGCGATCAACGCCGAGGGGCTACAGGGCGAATGGGACACGGTGATCGTCCACGACCCGCAGCCGATCGGATTGCGCCGCGGGGCGCTGGAGAAGGGCCGCAACTGGGTCTGGCGCTGCCACATCGACCTCTCCGAGCCCAACCCCGAGCCGATCGCCCGCCTGCTGCCGATGATCGAGGAGTACGACGCGACCGTCTGGCACCTGCCGACCTACGTGCCGCAGGGGGTCGACGGCAACGGCCACGACGGCGTCCGCATCATCCCACCGGCGATCGACCCGCTCTCGCCGAAGAACATGGCCTTCTCGCCCGACGACGCCGCCTTCGTCTGCCGCCAGTTCGGGATCGACGTCGACCGGCCGCTGCTGACCCAGGTCTCGCGCTTCGACCCCTGGAAGGACCCGATGGGCGTGATCGACGCCTACCGCATCGTCCACGAGCAGGTGCCGGACGTGCAGCTCGCCCTGGTCGGCTCGATGGCGACGGACGACCCCGAGGGCTGGGAGTTCTTCCAGCACACCTTCGAGTACGCCGACGGCGACGAGGACATCAAGATCCTCAACAACCTCAACAACGTCGGCGCGATCGAGGTCAACGCCTTCCAGTCGCAGTCCGACGTCTGCCTGCAGAAGTCGATCCGCGAGGGCTTCGGCCTGACCGTGACCGAGGCGCTCTGGAAGGGGCGGCCGACCGTCGCGGGCAACGTCGGCGGCATCCCGCTGCAGATCTCCGACGGCGAGGGCGGCTTCCTCGTCGACTCTCCCGAGCAGTGCGCCCAGCGCTGCCTGGAGATCCTCGCCGATCCGGAGCTGGGCAAGCGCCTGGGCCGCGCCGGCAAGGAACACGCCCGGCGCGAGTTCCTCTCCCCCCGCCTGCTGCGCGACTGGATGGAGCTGCTCTCCGAGCTGGGCACCTGAGCCCGGGTAGGGTGGGGTCGTGGGAAACAGCGACCCGTTGATCATCGTCTCGAATCGGGGTCCTGCCCAGTTCGAGCGCGACGAGGAGGGGAACCGCACCGTGCGACGCGGCGGCGGCGGCCTGGTCACGGCGCTCTCCGGCCTCGTCTCCCACCGCGACGCACTCTGGATCGCCTCGGCGATGACCGACGAGGACGTCGCCGCCAGCGAGGAACACGGGGGGCCGGTGGAGCTCTCGATCGACGGCGTCGACTACCGCGTGCTGCTGGTCGGCAGCGACGCCGAAGCCTACGACCGCTTCTACAACGTGATCGCCAACCCGATCCTCTGGTTCATCCAGCACTACCTCTGGGACCTCTCCAACGCGCCCGACATCCGCCAGGAGGAGCTCGACGCCTGGGACTTCGGATACCAGGCGGTGAACCGCGACATCGCTGCCGCCGTGCGGCGCCAGATCGAGGGACGGGAGCGGCCGCTGGTGATGCTCCACGACTACCACCTCTACACGGCGCCGGCGATGATCCGCGCCGAGCGGCCGGACGCCTTCCTCCACCACTTCGTCCACATCCCCTGGTCCCAGCCCGACAGCTGGCGGATCCTGCCCGGCCGCATCCGCGAGGCGCTCTTCCGCGGCATGCTCGCCAACGACATCATCGGCTTCCACACCAGCGCCTACTGGATCAACTTCCTGCGCTGCTGCGACGAACTGCTCGAGGCCGACGTCGACTACGACCGCGGCATCGTGCATCACGCGGGGGGCGAGACCCACACGCGCGCCTACCCGCTCTCGATCGACGCCGAGCGGCTGAAGCGCGCCGCCGAATCGCCCGAGGTCGCCGCCGCCGAGCAGGAGGTGCTGGCCCGCCGGCGCGAGCACCTGATCATCCGCGTCGACCGCGCCGACCTCTCCAAGAACGTGCTGCGCGGCTTCACCGCCTTCGACGTCTTCCTCACCCAGCGGCCCGAGTTCCGCGAGAAGGTCACCTTCATCGCCCACCTGCAGCCCTCGCGGCAGGACGTACCCGAGTACGCCGAGTACCTGGAGCGGATCGAGGCCCTGGTGGCGGTCGTCAACCACCGGCACGGGACGACCGACTGGATGCCGATCGACCTCAAGATCTACGAGAACTTCCCCGAGGCCGTCGCCCGCTACAAGCACTTCGACCTGCTGATGGTGAACTCGCTCTTCGACGGGATGAACCTCGTCGCCAAGGAGGCGCCGGCGGTCAACACCTGCGACGGGGTGCTGATGCTCTCCGAGAACACCGGCTCGCACGAGGAGCTCGCCGACTGCGCCCTCTCGGTCAACCCCTTCGACATCCAGGATCAGGCGGACGCGATCTACCGGGCGCTGACGATGGACGCCGAGGAGCGGCGGCTGCGGGCGCAGCACCTGAAGGAGATCATCTTCTCTCGCAACCCGGGAGACTGGGTGGACGACCAGCTGCGGGATATCGAGGAATTGCGCCAGGCCGTGTCGTAGAGGGGGCGAGCTTTGCTCGCTCGGCCCTTATTCAGGGGATGACCAGTCTCCGGATTCGTTGGTCAATCGCTGGGCGGGTGGCCCTGGCGGTGGTTGGGGTGCTGATAGCTCTTCAACTCATCCCCAGCTTGTTGCGCCCTCCCGACCCTCCGCCGCTGCCGCCTGATGTGGGGCTGCCACGCGTTGCTGCGACTCAGCCTTCGCGAGAGCCAGGGCGGCCGGAAGCTGGGACAAATCCAAATCTCGGGCGGGAGGCGTCGGGCGGGGGTGCGCGGCGCGGCGCGGAGGCTGCCGAGGGCAGCGCCCCATCCCACAAGCCGCTTCATCCCGGTGCCCGAGGCAGCGCGAAGCGCAAGCCGACCGCCCCCGCCCGACGACAGGACCCGCCCGCCAACCCCCCGGTCCCTGCACCCGAACCCTCTCCCCCGCCGGAACCCCCGCCATCCTCGCCGGCGCCGAGCGACGACGGCTCGATGGAGTTCGCCCCGCACTAGCTATAGTCCCTCGCCGCTTTTGGCAGCAGCACGCGAATACGAGCTGGTCCTGATGCTGGACCCCGGGCCCGACGAGGCCGGTCGCGACGTGCTCGCGCAGGACGTGCGCGGGCGGATCGAGGCGGGCGGCACGCTCAAGCACGAGAACAAATGGGGCCTACGCAAGATGGCCTACGAGATCGCCCAGCGCAACGAGGCCGACTATCGCTGGTTCCGCTTCGAGGGGACCAACGAGCTGCTCGACAAGCTCAACCACAACCTGAAGATCGCCGACGGCGTGCTGCGCTTCCGCATCTTCAAGGTCGATCCCGACGCGCCCGTGATGGTGCCGCCGGCGACCGCCGCGCCCGCCCACGGCTCGCGCGAGCGCGCGCCGCAGGGCCCGCCCCGCGTCGCTGCCCAGGCCGAGGACGAGGAGAGCGGCGAGGCCCCCGAGCCCGTCGAGACTCCGGAGCCCGTCGAGACCCCCGAAGCATCCGAGCAGCCGGCGGAGCCGGCCGTTCCCCCCGCCGAGTAGCCCTCCGCCGACGGGCCGATACGTCAAGGTCACCTTGACGTATCGGCCCGTCGGCCGGATTTTCGTGCGCAGATTGCGGGACGAGGGGGGAGAGAAGCGCCGCCAGCGCTCTTAGACTGGGGTCCAGACAACGATTCGGAGGAGTTGAGAGCCGTGGCGGCTTCGAACATCAACATAGTTGTGATCACCGGCAACCTGACCAAGGACCCCGATCTGCGCCACACCGGCGGCGGCACCGCGGTCTGCGACCTGCGCGTCGCGGTCAACAGCCGGCGCAAGAACGGGCAGACGGGCGAGTGGGAAGACAAGCCCAACTACTTCGACGTAACCGTCTGGGGCGCACAGGGCGAGAACTGCGCCAACTACCTCTCCAAGGGTCGTCCGGTCGCCGTCGAAGGGCGACTCGACTGGAGCGAATGGGAGGCCAAGGACGGCAGCGGCAAGCGCCAGGCGGTGCGGATCGTCGCCAACTCAGTCCAGTTCCTCGGCTCCCGCGACGGCTCCGGCGGGGGCGGCAACGGCAACGGCGGCTTCTCACCGAGCAGCGACGTGCCGGCCGACTCATCCGACTTCGCCGGCGCGACCGCCGCCGGCGGGGACGGCGGGGACGACGACATCCCGTTCTAGGGCGCTTGGCGACAGCGGACCAGGCAGGGCAAGGACGCAGGGAGCGAAGCGTGCTCTGCACGTGAGCGACTGAGGACGCCGTCATGCGCAGGTCCGCTGTTGCCAAGTCTGTAGGATTGCCAGCCCGAGATGGCCAGAAGCAACGACACAGGCAGTGCCCCCCCACGCCGCGGACGACGTGCCGCCGAGCGCGGACGGCCGCGCAAGTACACGCGGATCAACTCCGAAGCGGTCGACTACAAGGACCTGAACCTCCTGCGCCGCTTCCTCTCCGACAGGGGAAAGACGCGCGGACGGCGCGTAACCGGCCTTTCGCGCAAGCACCAGCGCCAGCTCTCGGTCGCGGTCAAGCGGGCGCGTGAGATCGCGCTGCTGCCCTACGTCGGAGAGCGCTGATGGCGCAGGCCATCCTGCTAGAGGACGTCGAGTCGCTCGGCCAGCGCGGCGAGCCGGTCGAGGTCTCACCCGGCTACCTGCGCAACTACCTGATCCCTCGCAAGCTGGCCGCGCCGGCAACGCCCGGCGCCCTAGAGGAGGCGCAGCGTCGCGCCGAGCGCGAGGAGAAGGCTGAGCAACGCCGCACCGAACGCGAAGAGCAGGCGGCCGAGCTGCTATCGAAGACGGTGCTGACGATCCACGAGCGCGCCGGGGAGGACGGCAAGCTCTTCGGCTCGGTCGGCGCCAAGGAGATCGCCGACGCGATCCGCGAGGCGCGCGACCTGCGCATCGACCGGCGCAAGGTGCGCCTCGAGCAGCCGATCCGCGAGGTCGGGACCCACATGGTCGAGATCGAGCTGGCCGACGGCTCGGTCGCGACCGTGAAGACGATCGTCGCCGAGGAACGCTGAACCGCTCGGATCGCGCCACCGCCGCCCTCGCCGCCGTCTCGCTGGGCGGGGCAGGCGTCGTGCTGGCTGGTCAGTTCGGCCGCATGCTGCGGCGGCGCGCCCACGAGCGCGCCGACAGCGACGGGCTCGCCGAAGCCGCCCCCGCCGCGGCGATCGACACGGTCAACGTCGCCGTCAGCGGCTACACGGCGGCCTCGCGCAGCGAAACGGTCCTCTTCAACCTGCTCGCCGGCTTCCTCGGCTCCTTCGCGGTCGTGCGCCTCTCGACCTGGGGGATCCGCAAGCGCCGCGGCCCGTTCCGCAACATCCGCCTCGGCGGCCGCCACATCCACCACTTCGTGCCCGGCATCCTGCTCGGCTTCGCGTCCGGCACCACGGCGCTGCTGACCAGCGACGAGGCGCTGGAAGAGCGCCTCGCGATCACCACCGGGATCGGCATGGGGCTGACCTTCGACGAGGCGGCGCTGCTGCTCGACCTGCGCGACGTCTACTGGAGCCGCCAGGGCCTGCTCAGCGTCCAGCTCAGCCTCGGCGCCACCGCGATCCTCAGCATCGCGATCCTCACCCAGCGCATGCTGCGCCGCGGCGAGCGGCGGCAGGAGGAGGAGGGCTCGATCCCGCCGCCGACGGGCCTATAGGTCAAGCCTGCCTTGACGTATCGGCCCGTCGGCGGTCAGCCAACTGGGGTGCAGGGCGAGAGGAAGATCGCGGCGTCGCGGGGGGGAACTTCGTCGAGGGTCGATTCCACCCGCGCCTGGAGCTTGCCGTCGAGGCACTTCGCCAGCAGGTAGCTCCGCTTCCTGTGCCTGTAGCCGAACCGGCGGAAGAGATCGAGGTCGAAGCTCTTCACCCGGCCATAGCCGCCCGCGATCGTCGGGATCGTCGCGACCCACCTGATTCCATACCGCCCGTGGCGCACCTTCGAGACTTTGATCCAGATGACGACTGAGGCCGACACCGGGTTGGGTAGATAAGCGACCATCGCGATCGTTTTCGCGCCGTTCCTGATCCCGAAGTTGAGGACGCGCGCATGGCCGGCGACAGTGAAGGGTTGGGTTTCGGTGAAATCCACCTCGACTTCGAGCTCGCCTTTTCCGACGCGCGCGCTTTCGCACGGGTTCCAAATCTCGATCGAGGGTCGGCAGACGGGTAGGCCCTTGGTGTAAACCGCCACGTTCCTGTCGGTTTCGAGGACGACTTTTTCCAGCCGCGGCGGGTTCGTTTCGGCCGGAGCGTCTACTTTGCCGCCGAGGTCGAAGTGGATCGGCGCCAGCTTCTTCTTCGGCAGCTTGATCGGCCTGAAGCGCGCCTGCCAGGCGACTTCGGGTCCTCCGCCGCACGAATATCTTGTCGAGAGAGGGCACTCGAGCGCCTGCGCCGACGACGCGTAGGCGATTGCGATTCCGCCGCAGGCGGCGACGAGCGTCGCCCCCAGGAGGAGCGACGCCGGCAATCGCTTGTGGCCTCGCATCAGCCCCTTGGCCTGCAGGGCAGCGTGATCGCGCCCGTCGGCGTCGTGACCGCGCCGGTTCCGCCCGTGTAGTCGTTGAGGGTCGCCTTGGCGCGAGCCTTGAGCTTGCCGTCGGCGCACCTGGCCAGCAGGTAGCTGCGCCGCTTGTGCTTGTAGGTGAACTTGCGGAAGAATTTGAGTTTGAAGGCGATTGGCGAGCCGTAGCCGCCGGAGATCAGCGGGATCCTCGCCACCGATTTGGTCCCGTAGCGACCGTGGTGGACCTTCGTGACCTTGACCGTCGTCACGACCGCGGCCGAGACGGGATTCGAGAGGTAGGCGTGGATCAGGATCGTCGTCTTGCCGCCCCTGACGCCGCCGTTGAAGGCGAGCAGCACGCTGTGCACGGGGAAGGGGTGCCCTTCGCCGTATTCGATCTCGACGTCGGTCGTGCCTTCGCCGACTAGCGCCGGCTTGCAGGCCTTTAGCGCCTGCTTAGTCGTCCGCGCGACGAGTTTGCCAATCGTGCACTTGGGCAAGCCCTTGGCGTTGATCGTGCCGTTCCTGTCGGTTTCGATGATCACCTGCGAGAGCGCCGGTGGGTGTGAGCCGTCGATCGTTTTTATTTCCCCCCCTGCCCGAAGATGGATCGGCGCCAGCTTCTTCTTCGGCAGCTTCTTGGGCGAGAAGCCGCCGCTAATCGTGACTTCAACGTTGCCGACGATCAGCTTGACCCTCGCATCTGCCAGCGCGAACGCTGTGCAGACCAGCGCCGCGACGAGACCCGCGACGATTGCCAACGTCAATCGCTTTCCCATCTTCTCCGCCTCCCTTGCGACCGTCTGATCGAGGTCAATTGAAAACTTGACCTCCTTCTTCCGGTACCCAAGCTAACAGCCCCCGCGCTCGGATGTTTCGGCCCGAGACGAGAGAGGGCGGCCACCTGGCCGCCCTCTCTCTCCCCTGATTCGTCCTGAGTTAAACCCTGAGATCAGCCCTTCGGGGTGCAGGCACGGGTGAAGTTGCCGACCAGCTTGGGGCCTTCGCGGAAGAAGGACTCCGCGTGGGCCTGGAGCTTGCCGTCGGCGCACTTCGCCAGGAAGTAGCTCTGCTTCTTGTGCCTGAAGGTGAACGTTTTGAAGAATTTCAGGTTGAAGGCGACCGGCGAGCCGTAGCCACCGGAGATCAGCGGGATCGTCGCCACCGATTTGGTCCCGTAGCGGCCGTGGTGGACCTTCGTGACCTTGACCGTCGTCACGACAGCGGCCGAGACGGGGTTCGAGAGGTAAGCGTGGATCAGGATCGTCGTCTTGCCGCCGCTGACGCCGCCGTTGAAGGCGAGCAACGTGCTGTGCACGGTGAAGGGGTGCCCTTCGCCGTATTCGATCTCGACGTCGGTCGCGCCTACGCCGATCTGCGATGCCGCGCAAGCCCTTTTCGCCGCCGAGGTTTCGCGAGCGACGAGTTTGCCGATCGTGCACTTGGCGAGGCCCTTGGCGTTGACCGCGCCGTTCTTGTCGGCTTCTAGGATCACCTTCCCGAGCGCAGGCGGGTGGGAGCCGTCGATCGAGTTGATCTTGCCGCTCACTTCGAGATGAATCGGCGCCAGCTTTCTCTTCGGCAGCTTCTTCGGCGAGAAGCCCCCGTTGAGGATCAGTTCGAGGTTGCCTTCCTTGATGATCGTCGGCTTGTAGGCCGTCGCGATTCCGGCGCAGGCCACGGCAAGCACCGTGCCCAGCACAAGGGTCCAAGTCAGTCGCTTACGCATGTGCAGTTCTTCTCCTTTGCGGCCCCGGCCGTCAAAGCCCCGGCCTTCGAAAAGGCTTTCGTAAATCCCTCCGGGCGCCAAGTTAGCAGCATCTCGACCTCAATAAACCCGGCCATTCACAAAAAAGAGCGCCTTAACAGGCAGGTTCTCAGGCCTCGAGCATCGAGAGGCGCGTGCGCTCGCGCTCCGCGGCCGCACCCTCGGGTCCGAGGAAGGGCAGCGTGATCCAGAACATCAGGTCGGGCAGCCGGCTCGGCAGCTGCGAGGCCGCGCCGTGGAGGATCTCGGTGTAGAGCAGCTCGTTGATGCCTCCGGCGAGCGAGAGCGAGGTGATGCCGGGCAGCTCAACCGAGGTCTCGGCGCGACCGGCGTCGAGGAAGCCCGTGAACTGGCGCAATGCCGCGTCGCGCCGGGCGAGCGCCTTGGGCCCGGCGGCAAGCACCTCGACGATTGCGAAGCGGGCCTCGTCGGGGTGCTCGGCGAGGTGTTTGAGCAGCTCGCCTAGGCCGGCGGCAACCCGCTCGGCCCACGAGGAGCCGGGCTTTGACTCGAAGCCGCGCGCGGTGTCGCCCAGCAGGTTGCCCAGCAGCACGTCGTAGGCGGCGAGGAAGCAGTCCTCCTTGCTGGAGAACAGTTCGTAGAAGGTCTTGCGAGAGACGCCGGCGACGCCGATCACGTCGACGACGCGGGTCTCCGGGTAGCCGCGCTCGGAGACGACGTCGATCATCGCCTGCAGGATGCGGTTGCGCTGGGATTCCGTCACGGTCTCCCGCGGCAGGCCGTGACGGCCCCTGGGCAGCCGCTCGTTCAAGTTCGGGGTACGTCTGGCGGTAGCCACCCAGAAACTGTAGAACACGAGGAGGCTGACCGCCGTTTCTGTACTCCGGCGTCTCCACTGCATACGAAGATGTAAGAGAGCGACCGGGGCGGGACCACTACAATGACTGCGTGAGCAGGTGGGGGATGGGGAACACGGCGTTGCTCGCCGCGACGCTGCTGGCGCTGGCCTGCGCGTTCTCTTCCTGCGGCAGCTCGGACTCGGGGTCGACCTCCTCGGCATCGTCGACCCAGGCCTCCGGCAAAGCGGAATCGCAATCCGGCGGTGGCGGCTCGAAGAGCGAGGGAAAGGCTTCGGAGAGCGGGGGCGAAGCCGAAGCCGCGGGGAACGGCGGCAAGAAGCAGGGCGGATCGTCTGGGCAGGGCGGCGACCAGGACAAGAAGACGTCGAAGCCCGCCACCCCTCACGGCTCGGGCGGCGGTTCGGGTCAGAAACACGCCAATGGAGGCGGCAATGGCGCCCCGGAGCTCGGTAGCAAGGCGAGCGAATCGGAACTCGAAGAAGCGGCGGCGACGACGCACATCTACTTCGTCGCCCGCAACAGGGAAGAATGGCGACGGGCCTGCTCCAGCCTCTCGAAGACGATGATCGTGAACCTTCAGCGACTGGTCGAAAACGAAGGCGAAGAAGAAGAAGAAAGCGTGAGCTGCCCCGATGCATTCGCCACGATCGCGCCGACCCTGCCACCGAGGATCGCGCACGGAAGCACGGTGGTCGAGGCGATCGGCTTGAGCGTTAAAGGCCAGCATGGATACCTGATCTACCGCAGCTCCGGTGGGGTCGTCTACACGATCGGCATGGCCCGCGAAGGCCATTGGAAGGTCGCTGCGCTCGCCGGTTCGCCGCAGCGGTAGCACTTACAATCGCTCTAGTGAGCAGGTGGGGGATACGAATCGCGGCGGCACTCTTGGTGCTGGCGCTCGCCGGTGTACTCGGCTCATGCGGCGGCTCGGGCTCGGGGGCGAGCTCGTCCACCCAGGCTGGCGGCACTGGCGCAGCAGACGGCGGCTCGGCTAAATCGGGCAGTGGCGGCAAGAAGTCGAGCGAATCGCCCAAGCAGGACGGCGGCAAGGGCGAAGGGGCGGCAAGGACCTCCGCGCCAGTCGCTCCGCTGCACGTCGGCGGCGGCGGCTCGAGCCAGTTCCGCGTCAAGGGCGGCGACAACAGCGTCCAGGAATTCGGGGAAGAGAGCAGCGAAAGTGAGCTGGAGGAAGCCGCGAGCGCCCTGCACGGCTTCTACGTCGCGCGGGCGCGCAGCGAGTGGCGGGCGGCCTGCGCCGAGCTCTCCCGTTCGGTCGCCGGCCAGCTGAGGATTCTCGCCGAACAGGGCAAGCAGGGGAATACGAGCTGCCCAGACGCGCTCGCCGCGATCACGCCGGACCTGCCGCCGAAGGTCGCCTACGAAACCACCATCGTCGACGCCGGCAGCCTGCGCGTCGAAGGCGACAGCGGCTTCCTGATCTACCGCGGTGGCGAAAAGACCGTCTACGCGATCAACATGGCGCGCGAAGACGGCAGCTGGAAGGTCGGCGCGCTCGCCGGCGTCCCCCTCTCCTAGCTTTCCGGTGCGCTTTATGCCATCTATGGCGACATAAAGCGCACCGGAAGAAGGGTCAGTCGCGCCAGATGACCTGGTCGCGGCCGGGCCCGACGCCGACCAGGGCGATCGGCACGCCGGCGAACTCGGCGACGAAGTCGAGGTAGTCGCGTGCCTCCCTGGGCAGATCGGACTCCTTGCGGCAGGCGCCGAGGTCGGCGTCGAAGCCGGGCAGCTCCTCGTACTCGGGCTGGGCCCCATGGAGGATCGACTGGTGGTAGGGGAAGCGGTCGAGCAGGGCGCCCTCGCGCGAGCGGTAGCGGACGGCGACCTTGAGCGGGCCGACGCCGCTGAGCACGTCGAGCTTGGTGATCGCCAGCGAGGTCATGCCGTTGATCCGCACCGCGTAGCGCAGTGCCACGAGGTCCATCCAGCCACAGCGGCGCTCGCGACCGGTGGTGGTGCCGTACTCGTGGCCCCTTTCGAGCATGTGCCTGCCGGCCTCGTCCTCCAGCTCGGTCGGGAAGGGACCGGCGCCGACCCGCGTCGCGTAGGCCTTGGCCACCCCCCAAACCTCGTCGATGTCGCCCGGGCCGACCCCGGCGCCGACCGTGGCCGCGCCGGCGATCGGGTTGGAGGAGGTGACGAAGGGATAGGTGCCGTGATCGAGGTCGAGCAGGGTCGCCTGGGCGCCCTCGAAGATCACCGTGCGGTCGGCGTCGAGCGCCTCCCAGCAGAGGCGCGCGGTGTCGGCGATGTGGGGCTCCAGCCGGTGGCCGTAGCTGACGTGCTCCTCCGTCATCGCGTGCAGGTCGAGGCGCGGGTCGGGTGCGTCCTCGATCGCCTGCTCGACAGCCTCGCGGTCGCCCTCGCCCGCCTCCTTGCGCAGCTTGCGCCGCTGTACGCCGAGCTCGCGCAACGCCTGCTGCTTGGGCTCGAGCGCGGCGCGGATCTTCGTCCGCAGTATCTTCTCGTCGAGAAGGTCCTGGACGCGGATGCCGAGCCGCAGAGCCTTGTCCGCGTAGCAGGGGCCGATGCCGCGGCGCGTGGTGCCGATCGAGAGCTTGCCCAGCTTCACCTCGCCCGCCGTGTCGAGCAGCACGTGGTAGGGCATGATCAGGTGCGCGTTGGCTGAGATCCTCAGGTTGCCGACGTCGACGCCGCGGCGGCGCAGGCCGTCGATCTCGCCGAGCAGGACGCGCGGGTCGACGACGACGCCGTTGCCGATCACGCAGGTCTTCTCGGGGTAGAGGATCCCGGAGGGGATCAGATGGAACTTGAACTCCTCGCCGTCGCGGACGATCGTGTGGCCGGCGTTGTTGCCGCCCTGGAAGCGGACGATCGCGTCGGCGCGCTCGGCGAGCAGGTCGACGACCTTTCCCTTGCCCTCGTCGCCCCACTGGGCGCCGATTATCGCTAGGCCCGGCATAGCGGTGGAGATTGTGCCGGGTTCTAGCTTCCGACCGCGTGCTGCGCCTCGACGCGGCGGTCGTTGCCGAAGAGTGGCAGGGGGTCGCCGCAGATCTCGACCAGGCGGGAGACGGTGCGGGGGCCGATCTGCTCCTCGAGCTGCTGCATCCCCGTGGGGACGTCGGACTGGGCGTTGCTGGTGACGAGCACCGAGCGCTGGTTCTCGTAGCGCTCGTTGACGAGGGCGTAGAGCTGCTCGACGACCCAGTCGGTGTGGCGCTCGGAGCCGAGGTCGTCGATGTAGAGGAGGTCGACCGAGGTGAGGCGCTTGAAGAATGCGTCGTAGGCGTCCTCGGACTCGGTCGCCTGGTAGGTCTGGCGGATCTGGGTCAGCAGCTTCGGCGCGAAGTAGACGGCGACCGTCTTGCCGGCGGCCAGCGCTTCCTTGGCGAGGAGCATCGCCAGGGTCGTCTTGCCGGTGCCGGTGTTGCCCATCAGCCAGAGGCCGCGGCCGGCGTCCAGGTTCTCGTCGAGGTTTTCGGCAAAGGAGCGGACGTCGCCGACGGCGTGGCGCGCCGCCATGTCGCGGACCATGTCGGAGACGGGCGGGCGGTCGAAGGACACGCCCCGGTAGCGCGGCGGGATCGCCGAGGCGACGCCGCGCACGCGGCCGCGCTTGAGCCGCTCCGCGCGGCACTCGCACTCGCGAGCGACGTCTTCGGGACCGAGGATCCAGCCGGAGCCGTCGCAGACGCCGAGCGGGCAGGCGCCCTGGCCGCGGAAGGGCTCGTTGCGCGCCGCCGGCATCAGAACTCAGGCCCCGCGGCGGCGATGTCGTCCAGGGGCGGCCCCTCGCCGGCCGGCTGCTCGATCGGCTGCTCGCGCCCGGCGAAGTCGGCGAACTTCGGGAAGCGGTCGAGGAAGACCAGCTTCGGCGAGCCGATCGGCCCGTTCCTGTGCTTGGCGATGATCAGGTCGGCGAGCCCGTCCGGCTCGTCGTCGGGGTCGCGGTAGTAGTCCTCGCGGTAGAGGAAGGCGACGAGATCCGCGTCCTGCTCGATCGAGTTGTGGACGACGACGTTGTCGGCGACGAAGTTATGGAGGCCCTCGACCGTGAGGTCGAAGACCTCCTCGACCCCGTCGGGTTCGATCGAGACGATCGGGTCCCAATAGGCATCCCCGAGCGCCAGGTCGACGAGCTCCTCGCAGCGAACGGCGGAGGCGACGCGCATCGCCCGCGCGCGCCCGATGCCGGTCTTGTAGAGGGCGGTGCCGCAGTACCGCGTGTCGATCTCGGCTTGCATCTCGCGACTGGTGAGGCCGCTGTCCGCCATCGCCGGTACGACCAAGTCGCGCCATGCCTCCTTCGGGATCAAATCCTTGTTCGGGTTGCGAGTCCTATCCCGGAAGTGATCGAGGATCGCGCTTGCGTGGCCGCGCTTGTTGGCGCCCAGCGCTCCTACGAGCTCGAGGAAGCGAGTCAGGTCGGCGCCACCGCTGACGCTGACGTGGAATTGCGGCCTCCCCTTGGCGCCGTCGTCGTGCCGGCTGACGCGGGCGTTGATCTCCAGGCGAAGCAGCAGAGTCTGTACGTCATAGGCGAGGCGAGGGCTGCTCGTCGCGTAGTAGACGTTGGCAGCCTTGGTCGGCCCACTGAACCAGACCGATCCGTCGGTCGCCCATAGGTGCCTGAGGAAAGTCGCGATCCCGTGCCGGGGCTGGGCAAAGACGGAATCGGGAACCTTCTTCTCGTGCGACCGCAGGCCGAAGACGCCAAGCTGGTCGAGCCAGGCCGCAACCGGGTTGCGCTTGCGATGGGTCAGGTGCCCTACGGCAGCGAGGTAGACCTGGTACCAGCGACGCTCCCGCTTCACCCGCGGCTTGACCTTTGCCCCGAACACCCGCCGCGACAGCTCCGCGACGCTTTGAGCCAGCTTGCGCTCATTTGTCGTGTACTGGATCGCGTGTCTGGGCAGCGTGCAGCCGTCACCGATCAGGTGGCCGAGCAGGGCCAGTTCGTCGTCGCTCATGCTGGCGAGCCGTGGGCCGCTGAGGTTGGCCGGCACAGCAATCGGCTCCCCCTCGCTCAACTCGTCGAGGCGCTGCCAGCCGCGGATGGTCAGGAACTTGTGGTTGCCGGTCGCGCGAATGGTCCGGCCCAGCCGCGTCGTCAACCGGAAGACCGGCTTCTGTCCGGTGGAGAAAGCGCGCTCGACCAAGGCGGGACGGAGTTTCCATCCATCGCGGTCCATCGCCAGGACTTCGAAATCGCGCCTTCCGGCAAGCTCCCTGATAGGCCGCCTTGTTCCCTCGCGCGGCAGGTAGACGAGCGAATCGCCGGTGAGGCACCCCGACTCCCTCAGGTCCGAGAGCATCGGCTTCGGTGGGTGGCGCTGCTCGGGGGCGCGGGAGAGCTGGGAGATCGCCAGGACCGGGACTTCCAGCTCGCGGGCGAGGATCTTCAGGCCGCGGCTCATCTGACCGACCTGCTCGACGCGGTTGGCGCGGAGGTCGTCGGCGCGCATCAGCTGCAGGTAGTCGACGATCACCAGGCCGAGGCCGCCCTGGTCTTGCGTCTGCGCGTGCAGGCGGCGCGCCTTGGCGCGCAGGTCGAGCAGGCCGAGGTCGGAGGAGTCGTCGAACCAGAGCGGCGCCTCCTCGAGCTCGTTGCAGGCGCGCACGACCTTCGGCCAGTCCTTGGTCGAGACCTGCCCCTTGCGCAGCTTGTCGCCGGAGATCCGCGCCCGGCAGGCGATGAAGCGCTGGGCCAACTCGACCTCCGACATCTCGAGCGAGAAGAAGGCGACCGGGACCTGCCGCTTGACGGCCACGTTTTCGGCGATGTTGGCGACGATCGCCGACTTTCCCATGGCCGGCCTTGCGGCAAAAATCACAAGGTTCCCCGGCTGGAAGCCGCCGGTAATCGAGTCGACGTCGCGGAAGCCCGAGGGGGTGCCGGTCAGCTCGGTCTCGCCGGTCGAGAGCTTCTCGAGGCGGTCGACCTCGTCGTGGAGGATCTCGGAGAGCAGTTTGAAGTCGCTCGCCTGCTCTTTGTGGGCGACGTCGAAGAGCAGCTTCTCGGCCCGCTCGGAGAGCTCGCGCGGCTCGCCGTCGCGCTCGTGCACCCAGCCCTGGATCTCCTGGCCGGCGCCGAGCAGGCGGCGCAGCAGCGAGTTCTGCTGGACGATCTCGGCGTAGTGCTTGGCGTTGCCGGCCGCCGGCACCTTCGCCGCCAGCTCGGAGACGTAGTGCTTGCCGCCCGCCTCCTCGATCTGGTTGCGCTGGGTCAGCGCCTCGCTGACGCTGAGCTCGTCGACCGGCTTGGAGGCGGCGTAGAGGTCGTGGACGGCGGTGAAGATCGTCGCGTGCTTTTCGAGGTAGAAGTCGCCCGCGTTCAGCTTCACCTCGTCGATCACACGGGTCAGCGTCTGCTCGGCGACGAGCATCGCCCCGAGCACCGATTCCTCAGCCTCGATGTTCTGCGGCGGGACGTGGGCTGTCGGAGCGGATGCCATCGACCTAGTTAAGGACCCGCGGCGGCGGCAACCGCCCGGAATCCCAAGAAAATCAGACAGCTCTGTGCCGTCTCGGTGCCGTCTCTGCAAATTAAGAGGAAAGCCAATGAGAAGTGCGCCCGTGCGCGTCTTTGGCATCCGTGTTCATCGATACAGCAGGTTATACTGCAACGATATAGCAGGGTAAGATAGGGCGAAATGGAAGGGTAAGATCGATGGGGTACACGCGCCGGGTCCTAGATCAAGAGCTCGACGAGATCATGGGCTCCCTGCCAGCGCTTGCGATCGAGGGTGCCAAGGGAGTCGGCAAGACCGAGACGGCCACTCGCCGGGCCGGGACGATCCATCCCCTCGACGATCCCGGGCTGCTCAGCGTCGCCGAGGCGGATCCGAGGCGGCTGCTCGACGGCAAGCCGCCGGTTCTGATCGATGAGTGGCAGCGACTGCCGGAGACCTGGGACCTGGTGCGCCGCGCCGTCGATGCAGGGGCGGCGCCCGAAAGCTTCCTGCTCACCGGCTCGGCCTCACCCGACGGCAGCGGTCGTCACTCCGGCGCCGGGCGCATCCCCACGATCCGGATGCGACCCATGACCCTGCACGAGCGGCTCGGCAACAAGGCCGCCGTCAGCCTGGCCGAGCTGCTCCGCGGCAGGCCTTCGAGCCTCGAGGGCGAGACCGCGGTCGGACTCGAGGACTACGTCGACGAGATCCTTGCGTCCGGCTTCCCCGGCCTGCGCGGCATCCCGGAGCGGGCCTTGCGCCTGCAGCTGGACGGCTACATCGAGCGAGTCGTCGATCGCGATTTCGCCGAGCTGGGCCACACCGTCCGCAATCCGGCAGGCCTGCGGCGGTGGATGGCCGCCTACGCCGCGGCGAGCGCGACGACGATTTCGCTCGAGAAGATCCGCGCGGCGGCCGCTGGCCATGCGGACGAGAAGCTCTCAAAGGACGCCGCGCTCCCATACCGACTCGTCCTCGAACGTCTCTGGCTCCTGGATCCGGTTCCCGCTTGGCAGCCGACCAGGCGTCACCTGTCTCGCTTGGCAGCGGCCCCCAAGCACCATCTGGCCGATCCGGCGCTCGCCGCCCGTCTGCTGGGCGCAACCGCGGATGGGCTGCTCGAAAACGCGTCGCTGGGGCCGCCGGTCCCTCGCGACGGCACTCTCCTGGGCGCGCTCTTCGAGTCACTGGTGACCCTTTGCGTGCGGGTTTATGCGCAGCGCGCCGAGGCGAAGACCGGACACCTGCGGACCTTCCGCGGCGATCGCGAGGTCGACCTCATCGTCGAGGCGCCCGATAAGCGGGTCGTCGCAATCGAGGTGAAGCTGAAGCGAACAGTCGACGACGACGACGTCCGCAATCTACGTTGGCTCCAATCGAAGATCGGCGACGAGCTGAGCGATGCCCTCGTCATAACCACCGGCCAGAGCGCCTACCGGCGGCCAGACAGGATCGGGGTGGTGCCGGCGGCCCTGCTTGGTCCCTGAACATCACCCCGGACCACGCAGCTCCTCCAGCATCGCGGCGATCTCCCACGCCTCCTCGACGTAAGCCGGGTCCTCCATCAACTCCCTTGCCTCGGCGGCTAGGCCCTGCCTGCGTCGCTCGCGAAGCGCCGTCTCCTCTATCGCCTGCCGCGCCGCCTCCGCCTTGCTGATCCCGCGTTGCCGGGCAAGCTCCTCCAGCGCCCGTGTATCCCCTCGCCCGCCGGCGATGCCTGCGAAGTCCTTGGGCCAGGGCAATCGTCGCTACCGCGGGGGCACGTCGTCTTTGATCGGCGGCCACCAACGCCTAGGAAGCAGGTAGCGCAGGGAGAACGGAGGGAAGTCGGTAAGCATCTCGATCTGCATCTCCTTCGGCTTCCCCGATGTTGGCTTCTGGGGGGCTGCCTCGGAATTTGAGCGGAAATCTTTTGTCATCATCGAAATTCTAGGTTATCGGCGTGGTGGCGAGTATCCAGGAGAGGATCTCGATTGCCAGCAGAGCGCCGGCTGCCTCAAAGAGGAAAGCTAGCCGTGCCAGGTCTTGTCGATTTGCCGCATAGCTCCGCTGCATCCGCAGTGTCAAGGCGCGATGCAAATCGACAACGGCCCTGGACTCGCGTCCCTCAATGCAATCCCTGATGATCTGCAACGAGTCCGGCCCAAACTCCCGGGGACGAGACCAGAGTATCCCGAGGGAAAGCATCGCCGTGGAGAAGAACGAGGCGAGCGCAACCCACGACGCGAACCCGAGAGAGTTGCGAGCGAGAGCCTGCGACCCGAGAACTGATGTCGTAATCGCGGCAGCTGAGAGCAACAGCCCGGCACGAGTTCTGAAACCGTCGACGAGCGTCAGTTGCTCCGACAGCGCTCTGGTCGCCTCCTCGTACGCAACCTCGTAGAGAGCCGCTTCGGTCTCGCCGTCCGATGTCGTGCCGATTGCCATCCCCAGCGAGCCTGAAGGACCCACACGCGCGTGTGGTGCGCAGAAAGACAAGGAATTGAAGATTCTTCGGGCCGAAGCGCCGGCGGCGTCGATCGCAAGCCTGTCGGAAGATTTGTGAAGTTTCCTATGGAGAACTCGAGCGCTAGAGCAGACGATCCCGTTCGTGGGCGGCAATTCGCGCAGGGGCGACGTTCAGCGTGCGCTCGGAAAGAACCTCAGGCTGGCGCGTGAGCGCGAAGGCCTGACCCAAGAGGCCGTGGCCGAACGCAGCGGCGTCCACCCGACCGAGGTGTCGCGGATCGAGTCCGGCAAGCGCGACCCCCGCATCGCCACCGTCGAGGCGGTCGGCGTCTCGGTCAGCGATTTGCTCGTGCGCTGAGCGAGACTCGCCCGGCGCCTTCGCAGCAGCAACTCCCCGGCATGTTCTTCGGACGAAAACTTGAAACCACCACTTGGGTTCTATGGGCGCAATCCGATACGCTGATGAAGCAGCTTCACCCCACGTGGGCTGCGTGAAAGGGGAACCCGTCGATGTTTCGCAAGCTCGCAGAGGCCGTCCGCAAGGCCGCTGGTCGTGGCACTCGTGGCCGCGTGCATTGGGATGGCGAAAACCAAGCACTCCACGCTGAGATCGAGTTCAAGATCGAAGTCATGGAGGACGAGTTGGATGGCGGCTATGTCGTGCGATGCCTCAATCTTCCTGGCTGTATGAGTCAGGGCGAGACGGTTAAGGAGGCGTTCGACAGCATTGGTGAGGCTATTGGCGGGGTTATGGCCGCTCGCTTCGAGCGCAATCTTCGGGAGCAAGAGTCGCAGCTCGCCCAGGGTGCGCCCCATCCATACGCCCTCACGGTGCCGGTGAGCATCCCCAGCGTCCATCGCGATCAAGTCCCCGTCTAGCCAGCTCAGGCACCACTGAAGGCAGGCCAAGCAGTGCCAGGATTGCGCGATCTCCCCGAGGCAAAGGGGGATCGGCATGTCAAGACTTTTGCGCGCTTCGGCTGGACCCACTGCCGCAGTAACGGCAGTCACAAGATTCTGGAGAAGCCTGGTGTAGAGGCCATCCTGTCGATCCCCTGCGGGGGAAAGAACGTGAAGCGAGCGCTGCTCTATGCGCAGATCAAACTAGCCGGGCTCACCATTGAGAAATACCTTGACGCGTTCAAGTAGCGGCGCACTCCTGCGGGGGTTTCCGGCGGGGTAGTTGTTTTGAAAGAGTGAGCGAATTTTTTTGTCGTCATCGGGCGAGCTCGTGCCCTGCTGACGACCAGGCCGGTCCCCGGTCCAATGAGCAGCCGGAGACCGGCCCTCTGTCGACGCCTGGTGCTGCCCGGGGATCTGCCGGATTGGGAAGCAGCGCAATGTTTCGGCGGCCTCCGCAGTAAGCCTGAGTTGCTGAAGCCGGAAGTCAGGCATCACCTCCCGCCTACCTACTTCGTCTTAAAGACCAGCAGGAGCGGCACTGTCTGCTGGGCGGACTTAAGCGTCATCCCGACACACCTTCCTTTCGCTCGTCTGAGCCCGGCAGCCGCCGGACGAGATGCGGCGGAACGTTTTGGCAGTTAGGCCCGCAGCCCAGTTGATCCCGAGCTGCTCCGGCCAAAATCAGGGCGTCTCTCACGCCTGCCTAACGGCTATTCGCTCTGTTCGTAGTAGTGCTGGTAAGTGGTCGCCGCGCCTGGTTTGCCGATCGGGTCGAAGGGGCCCTGCTGGCCGCAGCCGGGGGCGGGAATCGAGGCCGAGTCGGTCTGTTCGGCGAAGGCGTATTTCTTCAGGCGTTCGAAGAAAATGAGGGCGCGTTCTTTGGGCGAGCCCGATTCGTGTTCTTCTTTGGTTTCGACCCGTTCGTAGAAGGCGGGGTTGTTCGGGGTTTCGGGATCGAGGGTCGCGGTCACGCCCGAGGTGCAGCCGCGGTCGTCGAAGACGGGGAGACCGGAGGCGAGCTGCTTGGCGTAGAGAGGCTGGGCGTAGGCGTTGGTGCGGTTGGTCGTCGTGCGGCTGGGGAAGGTGGCCAGCGACTCGGGGCTGAATGGGCCCAGGGCGCGAATGTAGTGGAACTGTTCGCCCTGCTTGTTTGATTCCACCAAGAACGGATTCGACATCGCGGCCACATTGGCCATCGCCGCGGTCAGCTCGTGCTTGTAGAGGCCGATGCCGGCGATCAGCGGGTTGAGATTGCGGGCGAAGGGGTCGACGGCGCGCAGCAGGGGCGGGAACTGGTCGCGGAAGAGCTTGCGCAGGGCGGGGAAGGCCTTCGGGGCGCGGGCGATGACCGGTTTCAGCCCTTCGAAGAAGCCCTTCGCTTCGGGGGCGAGCTTGGAGAGGCTGACGAGGGTCGGCGAGAGCTGTTCGGCGACGGGGACGAGCTGGCGCATCACCGGGTCAGCCTCGACGGCGAAGGACTTGAGCCGCTCGAGCGTGAGGCGGGACTCGTCCTGGAAGGTGGGGAAGGCGCGGAAGGTGGCTTCGATGTCGCGGGCGCGGGCGGCGGTGGTGGAGAAGACGGTATTGGAGCTGCGGATCAGATTCGCCAGCTCCCCCTGGCGGCCGCGCAGGGCGCTGAGCGCGGTGGCGCCGTTGCGGAAGACCTGCTTGACGGCGAGGCGCTGGCTGTCGAGGACGCGGAAGAGACGGTCGAACTGGATGAAGACCGGTTCGAGCTGGGCGAAGCCGTAGGAGAGGTTGGCGCCTTGGCCGGCGATCGAGGCGGCGGCTTCCTGCTGCCAGGTCTGGAAGGCGGCGCGGGTTTCGGGGTTGAAGGTGCGGAAGATCTCATCGAGCTGGACCGATTCGGCGATCTGCGCCGGCGGCAGGGTGCCGCCGTCGGCGAGTTTGGGGCCGTCGCGCTCACCGGGGGTGAGTTCGATGTAGGTCTCACCGAGCAGCGTCTTGGTGCGCAGGATGGCGCGGGTGTCGCGCGGGAGCGGCGCGTACTTGTCTTCGATGTCGACCTTGGCGAGGGCCTGTTCGCCGCTTTCGGCGAGGACGATGTCCTGCACCTTGCCGACCGAGACGCCGGAGATGCGGACGTCTGACTGCTGGGCGAGCTGGGTCGCCTCGTTGAAGGGGATCTCGATCTCGTAGGGCTTGGCCTTGAAGGGGGTGGGGCCGCCGAAGGTGATCCAGAGGAAGAGCAGGATGCCGAAGCAGGACAGGGCGAAGCCGGCGATGACGAGGAGCTGGGTTGTGCTGGGCGCCTTCTTGCTCATTCTTTTTCCGAGTCGGGGCCGCAGCCGGTCAAGCCTTCCACTCCGGGTTCAGGCGGTATGAACGGGAGTTCACCCTTTTTGGGCACGTTTATGCCCGAGAGGATCGTGGTGATGAAGGGTTTCCTGTTCAAGATTTCGTAGGCGAGCTCGGAGCCGTTGCAGGAGATCATCACCATGCCGCGCTGGATCGGGCCGGCGGGGTCGTCGAGGTTGAAGGTGGCGTTGAAGTTGTGGTTGAGCCAGGGCAGGTAGAAGAGGTAGCTCTGCTTGGAGCCCTTCGGCTTGTAGGCGAGCATGTTGAGGAAGCTGTTGAACGAGTCGAGCGATTCGCCGAAGCCGCGCACGGTCTTGCCGAAGTCGGCCGAGCCTTCCTCGGCGTGGGTGAGGACGGGGCGGACTTCGCGGGTGAAGGGGCGGAGCTGGTCGCGGATCGGCGCCAGCGTCTGTTCGAAGAAGCGGGCGTTCGCTTTCAGCGCCGGGGTCAGCGCCTGGGCCTGGGGGATGAGGCCGATCAGCGCCGGGTAGGCGACCTTGGAGAACTCGTTGGAGCTGGCAAAGGCGTCGCGGGCGGCGGAGAGCGCCGAGGGGAACTCGACCAGCGTCTGCTGGATCGACTGCTGCTGGTTGGCGAAGTTGCCGAGCGCCGCCTTGGAGGAGGTGACGAAGCGTTCGATCTGGCTGTCGTGACGGCCCAGTTCGACCGCGAGCAGGCTGAAGTCGTGGATCGAGCGGGCGACCGCCTGGCGGCGGCGGGCGACGGCGCGGTTGAGGTCGGCGACGTAGTGGGCGAACGGCTGCAGGCGCCGCAGCGCGCCGGAGAGCTGGCGGCCGCGGCCGCCGATGCCCTGGGCGCCGCCGGCGACGAGCAGCTGGATGTACTGGCGGGTGTCGGCGTCGAGGATCGCCAGGAAGGCGTCGAGGTTGACGTTCGGCTCGGTCCGGGAGAGGGGGAAGTTGTGGCCGTCTTCGATGTGGCCGCTGGCGCTGCCGGGGTCGACCTCGACGACCATGTCGTTGAGGTTGGTTTTCGGCCGCAGCAGCAGGGTCGCGTCGGGGTGGATCAATTCCAGGTACTTGGGCTCGATGTCCATGCCGACGACGGCGTGGCCGTCTTCGAGGTCGACCGAGGTGACCTTGCCGATCTGGATGCCGGCGACGTCGACCGCCTGGCCCTGGCCCGGGGTGACCGCCTGGGCGGTGGTGAAGTCGCCGGTGATGTGGGCGAACTCTTCGCCGACGAAGGGGACCCAGGAGGGCAGCGAGGCTTTCTGCTGGGTGAAGATCCAGAGCGTCATCACGACGCCGATCGCGGCGAGGACGGCGATCGCGATCGTGTCCTTGCTGCGCCCGCGGGACTGGCGCGAGAGGGAGGCGCGGAAGCGGGACCAGCGGCTCATGGCGAGATCACTTCCGGCATTGCCGCGCCGACCTGTCCGAGGCCGGAGTTGAGGTCGGGCACGGGGCTGGAGTCGCAGCGGACTTCGGGCTTCTTCGGCGGTTTGCCGCCGAGCTGGGGCTGGGTGCCGAGCGGCGCGGCGGCGGTGTGGGCGAAGATCTGCCTGTCGGTGGTCAGGTTCCCGGTTGGGTTCGCCGCTTCGACGAGGAAGTCGCCGCCGCCCGGCTGGATGCGGGCGAGGGGGCCGTTGCCGTCGAAGTTCGAGCCCCAGCCGGCGAAATCGGAGAGCGTGTAGAGGAACTCGCGGTAGTTGGGCTGGCCGGTGGAGAACTGATCTTCGATCACCTGGTTGCCGGTCGGCACCATCACCCTGGTCGTGCAGAGGCTGAGCCGGTTGAGCTGCGGCAATGCCAATGCCTTGCCGTACTGGGCGGCTTCGGCGAAGCCGGGCGTCGCCTCGCGCAGCAGCTTGGCGACGCCGCCGCCCTCCCTGCCGGAGAGCAATGGCTTGGCCTGCTTGATCCAGGGCTTGCCGGCGGCGATCCAGGCGGGCAGCTGTTCGACCGCGGGCGTCATCTCGATCGCCCAGGCGCGCAATGGCGGCAGCGTGCGGTTGAGGTTGACCAGCGAGCTGTGCGCTTCCTGCAGGGCGGGCGCCAGGTTGCGAACCGTCGCCGAGAGATTGGAGGACTGGGCGGCGAGGGCGCCGGTGAAGACGTCGAAGTTGACGATCAGGCCCTTGAGATCCTCCTCGTGGCGGCCGAGGGCGCCGAAGGCGCGGCCGGCGCCGGCGACGAGGCGGGAGAGGTCGTGCGGGGAGGTGCCGAGCAGGGCGTCGGTCACCTCGGCGCCGTAGCGGCCAGCGTCGCCGCCGTAGCGGAAGGCGCCGTTGAGTCCCTCGCCGCCCGTCTTGCCCTTCACCTCGGGCAGCTGGGTCTTGTCTTCGGCCGCGTTCGGCTCGTGGGTCAGCGCTGTGCCGTAGCCCTCGAGCAGGCGGCTGAGGTCGGCGCGGACCGGCGCCTGCAATGCGGTCAGCACTTCGTCGATCTGCACCCAGGTCGAGGTGTGGCTGACCGGGATCGTCGCGCCGCTGTCGAGCTCGGGAGCGCTGGGGCTGCCGGGCGAGAGGTCGACGAAGAAGTTACCCTCGAGGAAGATGCGGGGCCGGATCGCGGCGAAGGCGTCGTCGTGGACCGGACGGCCCTTGCCTTCGACGGTGAAGGTGACCTCGGTCGCGTCGCCGTCGCGCTCCACGCCGATCACCCTGCCGACGTCGACGCCGGCGATCCGCACCGGCGAGTTGGCCGAGATGTTGACCCCGTTGGAGAAGGTCGCCTTCAGCTCGTAGCCGTAGCTGGTGAAGGGCACGTGACCGGTGAAGGCGAGGTAGGGGCCGACGGTGAAGACGAGCAGGAAGATGACGGCGATCGTCGCGTTGCTCGGCCGCCAGCGGAAGCGGCCGCCCTTGGCGGCGGCCGCCCTCGTGTCTCGCTCCGGCAGGCGTCCCATCTATTCGCCTTCCCTCTTCTGCCTATTGGTCTGGCCGGAGGTGATGGTGCCGCTGTTGCCCGGCGCGTTGCCGACCACCGTAACGCCCCGTTTGTAGCGCTCGTTGCCCGCCTCGCACTCCTTCGGCTGCCCGGGAGCGGCGGTGTTCGGATAGGGGTTGGAGTGCAGGTGGTTGGCCACGCCTTCGCCGGCGGGCAGAGGGTTTGGCATTTCCTTCGGTTCGTCGCTGTCGGCCGGCGCCGAAGCGGGCATGCCCTCGGAGTTGGGGCCGTTGGGCGCCTCGAAGGAGATCGCGTTGAGCCAGTTGCCGAGCGGGTTGCCCTGGTCCGAGGAGAGACGCAGGTTGCGGAAGGCGATCGTCAGGTAGTTGCAGGTCGACTGCGCCGGCCCGATGAACTTGATCGCCGGCTGCAGCAGGTCGTTGGTTTCGATCAGCAGGTCGAGGCCGTTGAAGACGCCGGGCGCTTCCTGGAAGGCGAGCAGCGCTTCCGCGGTCGGCGGCAGCTGCGCGTTCAGCTTCGGCGTTTCGTTCAGCACGGGGGTTCCGACCCGCAATGCGGCGGCGATCGTCGGCGAGGTCTCGGCGAGGGCGCGGGCGCCCGGCTGCAGCGCGGCGAAGAAGCGTTCGGAGTCGTGCAGGAAGGGGCGCAGCGCCGGCAGGTCTTCGGTCGCGGTGTCGAGCGTTTCCGGCCCCTTGGAGATCGTTTCCTGGATGTAGGGGCGGGAGACGGCGGCGAAGGCGGCGAAGGTGCGGTCGAGGCCGGCGAACATGCTCGCCTGCTCCGCGGCGACCGGCGCGACGGTCGCCGAGAGCGCCTCCAGGGCGCGCCAGAAGCGGCCGAAGCCGGTGCTCGGCGCGACCAGGTTGGCGAGCGCCGGCTGGCCCTCCCGCAGGACGCTGGGCAGGACGGCGAAGAAGTTGTTCAGCTGCGGCCCGCGACCGGCGAAGGCGTTGCCGAAGCCGGCCAGGTTGCGCTGGATCGCGGTCCGCGTTTTCGCGTCGAACATGTCGAAGAACTGGTCGATGTCGACCGGTTCGGGCCGCGCCGAGCGCACCGGGATCGTTTCGCCAGCCTTGAAGCCGCGCGTGGAGCTGCCGGGAATCACCTGCAGGTACTTGAGCCCGAGCGGCGACTTGGGCCGGATGATCATCGTCGAGTCGACCGGCAGCGGCTCGACGCTCTTGTCGAGGCTGAGGCTGAGGTCGGCGACGAAGGTGCCGCTGTTCGGCGGGTCTTCGGCGGGCACGACCGACTTGACGACGCCGACGCGGGCGCCGCCGATCCGCACCTCGTTGCCCTTGACCAATGCGTTGGCGTTGGGGACCAGCGCGTGCAGGTTGTAGGTGGAGACGAAGGGCAGGCCGTTGTTGGCGTTGTAGGCGAGGAAGACGGCGACGATCACGACCAGCACGGTCACAGCGCCGACGATCGTCGGGCTGCTCGCCACCCCCTGGATGCCGCCGCGGTTCCTCATTTGCCCACGCTCCGGCTCTGGCCCAGCTGCGGGGCCGCCTGCGAGAGGGGGGCGAGCTGGGGAAGGGACGAGCTCAGCGCCGCGGTGCCGCCGCTTTCGCCTTCCTGCCTCGCTTTTTCTTCTTCGAGCAGCCGGATCAGGGCAGCCTCATCGAAGGAGGAGCCTTCAGCGGCGAACTGGCCGGTGAACTTCGCCGAGCAATCGCTCGTTTCCCTGACGTTGTATTCGAGGCAGTTGGTGAGCGTCACCAGGGTGCGCGAGAAGTGGCCGTATTCGTCGAAGCCGTTGGTCGTCGCAGCGCCGTTGTAGATCAGGTCGACGAGGTATTTCCAGCCCTTCGATTCACGGACGGCGCCGAGGAAGCGGGCCAGCTTCGTCGTCGGGCTGGCGCCCGACTCGGCGAGGTCGCGGGTCTTCTTCACGATCCGGTCGGCTTCGACCAGGATCGGGCCGGCTTCTTCGCCGGTCGCCGCCAGCGACTTGAGCGCCACGGTCGAGGCGCCCGAGAAGGGGGCCAGGTCCCGCGTCGCTTCGGTCAGCGAGGGGGCGGCCTTGCCGAGGTCGGCGAAGGTCGGTGTCGCCGCTTCGGAGAAGCCCTGCAGGCTGCGCATCGTGCTGCGGAACTCGCGCAGGAATGCGGGGAACTTCTGCAGCGAGGCTTCGAGGTCGGCGCCGCGTTCGGAGCTGGCCTCGGCGGCCGCCCCGGCGTTGGCGAAGAAGCCGGCGACGTGGGCGCGTTCGCGCGATAGCGGCTCGAGGACCTGCTCGGAGTCGACGGCGAGCTTGGTCAGCTGGTTGCGCTGGCGGTCGAGGATGCCGATCAGCCGGTCGACATCGCGCAGGACCGGGTTGGCGCGCTTCACCGCCGCCTCGATGTCGGCGCCGCGGCCGGCGAGGCCGGCGCCGAGTTCGTTGAGGATGAGGCGGAAGCGCTGCGCGTAGGGCAGTTTCTGGATGTCGTTGATCAGGTCGGGGTCGACGCTGGTGCTGTTGTTCTCCAGCGGCAGCAGGTACTGGCCGGCGCCGGGCTCGCCGGAGGGGACTTTCTGCAGTTCCGGCGCCGGCTGCGAGCCGGGGGCGCGGGGCAGGGTCGGCGTGCAGTCGACGAACTTCTCGCCGATCAGCGACTGCGGACGGATCAGGCAGGAGGCGTCGCTGCGGAAGTCCTGGAAGGCGGGGTCGGTGATCTTCATCACGATCACCGCCTTGCCCGGCGCTTCGGTCAGCTCGCCGTCTTCGGAGCTGGCGACTTCGCCGGGCAGGGTCACTCCAACCGACTCGATTTCGCCGACGTTGGCGCCGGCGACGCGCACCTGCTCGCCTTTGACCATGAAGCCGCCGTTGTCGAAGACCGCGCGCACGACGTAGCCGCCGTTGTCGCTGCCGCCGCCGGAGACGAGGAGAACGACGGCGGCGATCGCTGCCGCGGCGATCAAGCCGATGAGGAGCGGTCGGCGTCTCATGGGCTCGGTGAGTCCCCCGGGTTGCAGTCGGAGCTGGTGACGCCGGCGCCGGGCCAGGCCGGTTCGACGAAGGGGCTGGAGCCGTCGGCGGCGTCCTGGCTGCCGCCGCCCGGGCAGGGCAGGCGGACCGGGGCCGAGGGGCCGAAGACGTCGTACTGTTCGGACGGCGTTATCGGTTCCAGGACTTTGGTGATTTCGTCGTAGTCGAAGATGTTGAGGTCGCTGAAGTTGACCCGCACGTAGTGGCCGTTGGCGTCGTAGGGGGCGGCGATCCGGCCCAGGGCGGCGAAGCCGTTGAGCAGGTCGGGCGCGTAGGCGCGGAAGAATTCGAGGTTGGGCTGGAAGGCGGCGATCGCGTCTTCGGCGTGGGGGAAGGTCTTGGCGGCGCGCTGCTGCACCGCGGGCAGGGCGGCGAGCAGTTCGCCGGCGTCGTTGGCGTAGCCCTTGCGGCGCACGGTCAAGCGCAGGTTCTTGAAGACCGGGACGGCGCGCTGGATAACCGGGCGCAGTTCGGAGAGGAAGGGCGCGAGGCCCTTGGTCGACTCGCCGGAGGCTTCGATCAGCGGTTCGAGGTCGTCGAGGGCGGCGCGCAGGTTGACGAAGGTCGTGTTGGCCTGGCGGAAGGTCGGCGCCAGCAGCTGCAGGCTGCGACCGAGGGCGGCGTTCTCGGAGGCGATCGCGCCGAAGGCGGTGCTGGCGTTGGCGATCGCGCTGGAGAGCTGCGGAGCGCGTTCGGAGACCGCCGTGCTGAGACGGCTGGAGGCGACGAGGAAACGGGAGAAGAGCCGTTCGTCGGCGTTCAGCTCGTGGACGAAGGCGCCGGCGCGGTTGAGGCCGACGCCGAAGTATTTGAAGGCGCGGTTGGCGCTGCCGTCGACGCCGCGGCCGGCGTAGACCTGCGCGTTGCCCTTGATGAAGTTGCCGAGAGCGCGGCGGACCGGCGGCGGGAAGGTGTTGAAGAACTGGTCGATGTCGACCGGGGTGGTGGTCGAGGCGAGGCCGAGCGTGGCGTCTTCCTTCAGCGGCGGGTTGCTGTTCGGGCCGGGGCTGATCGAGACGTAGTGGTTGGCGACGCCGGAGAGCGAGGTGGCGCGGATCGTCGCCGTCGTCCCCTCGTGCAGCTCCTGTTCGACGCTGACCACGACCTTGGCGAGGTTGTCGTCGGTCAGTTCGATGGCTTCGACCGAGCCGACCGGCTGACCGCCGATCAGCACCTCGTTGTCGGGGACGAGCTGGCTCGCGTTCTGGAAGAGGAGGTTGTACTTGTGGTCGCCGTTGCCGCCGAAGATGACGTAGCCGAGCGCGACGACTATGGCGGCGAGGGCCGCGATTGCCGCGATTCGGGCGGGAGCGACCCTCCGGCTTTGCGCCGGGCCCCTGTCCTCGCCTGAAGGATTGGCAGCCACGGATCGTCGCTCGCGGTTCCCCGGCCTCCGAATCCGGCGGAACGGCAGCAAGATCGTATCCGAGCGATCAGCCGCCACAGGCGTGCCCAGGCGTGCCTTAACTCGAAATCAACGCGCTACTCTGGGCTTGCGGGGTGGTTAGGGATAAGGGAGGCGCGAGGCCAACAGAGGAACAAGGAGCTGAGCCAATGCGCAAACGTCTGACCCTCGTCGTTGCAATGGCGGTGAGCGTAGCCACGGCAGTCGCCGGCTATTCGTTCGCTGCCTCGTCGCCGATCCTCACGGGCGCCGACGGCAACACGCAGAGCATGGCGGTCAACATCACCCCGAACAAGCGCTCGAAGACCAGGGCGCAACCCGTAAAGCTGGAAGTGAAGACGGCGACGACGTCGGTGACCGATCCGAACGGAACGCCGTCGCCGGCGACGCGGGCGATCGTCGACTTCCCCAAGGGGCTCTCGATCTTCGCCAAGGGCTACCCGCGGTGCAACCCGGGCAAGCTGGCGAACACGTCGACCGAAGCGGCGCTGGAAGCCTGCAAACGGGCGAAGATCGGCGCCGGGACGGGAACGGCCGACCTCGTCGTCGGCAGCAAAGTCTTCCCGGTGACGACGGCGATCACCGCCTTCAACGGCACGCCGCAGGGCGGCAAGCCCGTCGTGCTGCTGCACAACTACAGCCAGACGCCGATCCAGACCACGCTCATCCTGGTCGGGGTCGTCAAGAAGTACAACAAGCAGGGCTTCGGCGCCCGCCTCGACGTCAGCATCCCGCTGATCGCCGGCGGCCAGGGCGCGATCACCGGCTTTAAGGTGAAGATCGCGAAGACCTACAAGTACAAGGGCAAGAAGCGCGGCTACGTCAACGCCACCTGCCCGACCAAGAAGTGGAAGGCGCGCGGCGAGTTCGACTTCCTCGACGGCGAAGCGCTGACCCCCTATGTGCACGGAAGGTGCGCCCAGAAGAAGTAGGCGCGCAGCTCCGAGGTCGCCCCTCCACCTCTCGGTCGCAACGCTTTTTCGCTCCATTTCATTGAAAAAACGTTGCGACCGCGGGGGGAGGGAGGGTGAAGGCCGGGAGGAGGGCGCCTCAGACGTTGAGGCGGGGCAGGGCGCGCTGCAGCGGGCGCGGTAGCCACCAGACGCGCTCGCCGATGAGGAGCATCAGCGCCGGCAGGAGGACGATGCGGACGATGGTGGCGTCGAGCAGGACGGCGATGGTGAGGCCGACGCCGAGCTGGCTGACCGTGGCGATCGGCGCCCCGGCGAAGGCGATGAAGACGGCCATCATGATCGCGGCGGCGCCGGTGATCACGCGGGCGGTCTTCTCGAGCCCGAAGGCGATCGCCTTGGCATTGTCGCCGTGCTCGTCGTAGTGCTCGCGCATGCGCACGAGGAGGAAGACCGCGTAGTCGATCGAGAGGCCGAAGACGACGCCGAAGATCATCGTCGCGCCGACCGCGTCGACGTAGTCGTGGCCGCCCAGGGGCCAGCCGTCGGGGACGTGGTTGAGGATCGTCAGCACGCCGAAGGCGACGCCGACCGTGGCCAGGTTGAGGCCGACGGCGATCGCCGCCAGCGGCAGGGCGCGCAGGACGAGGAGCAGGACGAGGAAGGTGGCGAGGGTGATCGCGGCGATCACGAGCGGGATCCGGTCCCTGGTCACGCGGCTGTAGGTGTTGAGCGTCGGCGGGCCGCCGGCGACGCCGGCCTCGACGCCGGGGATTTCCTGGCTTATCTTCTTCGCGTCTTCGTCGAGCTTCTTGTTGAGCGCGATCGAGCCGTCGGAGTTGAACGGGTAGCGCGAGAAGATCAGCAGGTTCGCAGCCTGGCCCCCGTTTTCGATGTCGACCGCTTCGGAAGCGCGATCGCGGAGGCGGCCACGGGTGCCGTCGAGCGCCGAGAGGACGAAGTAGCCCGAGTCGAAGATCCCAGGCGAGGTGCGCCGCAGACGGTCGGCCTGGCGGTTGAGCCGGCGGCTCTGCGAGAGGACGCGCACGGTGGCGCGGCGCAGGCCACTTTGCAGGGGCTGGGAGCGGGAGAATGCTTCGCCGAGCCCGCTCTGGAGTTCGGTTGTGCCGCCGACCAGCCGGTTGAGGCCGTCGGCGAGCTGGCCGGCGCCGGCGCCGAGTAGTTCGAGCTGGCCCGGCGCCTTCTGCGTTTCGCGGTTGAGGCGTGCCGCGCCGTGCGCGATTTCGTTGTTGGCTTTGCGCAGCGCGTACTCGCCTTCGAGGAGCTTCTTCGAAGCCGCTAGAGCACGCGAGAGGTTCGGGACTTCGGTTTCGAGCACGAACTTGATTTGACGCGCGTCTTCGGTGTTCTGGTCCAGGCGATCGTCAAGCGCAGACAGTTCCCCGGGAAGATCGCTCGCCGTAGTGGCGGCCTGGCGCACAGCGTCCAGCGCCGGTCCGTAGTTGGGGTCAGTTTTGCCGACCGTCATGCCCTCGAGCTGAGCTTCGGCAGTGGAAAGCTGTTCGGTAACCGCCTGCGCTTCGGCCTGGAGGCGCGGCACGGTCGACTCGGACTCTTCCTTCAGCGACTTCTCGAGCCGGCGACTCTTGGGAAGAGCGTTGTTCTGGAGATTCGCATGCACCGTTTCCAGAGCGAGCTTCATCTTCAAGGCGCCGGTGGCCGCCAGCGCCTGGGCGTTCGCCACCTTCTTCGTCCCCTTCGCCAGCTTTTCGATCGCGACGACCAGTTCCTGCGTCGCCCCGACCGCCTGGCCTAGGCCCTGGGCGATCGCGAAGGCGCCTTCTTCCGCGCCGCTCGAGCCCTCGGCGAGGAGCCCGGCTCCGTAGGTGGCCTTGACGATGCCGCCGCGCAGGCGGGCGACGCCGCGTGAAGCACGGCCGAGGTTGCGACCGAGGCGGGCGAAGTTGGCCAGCGCCCCGACGTTTTCGTTCGAGCTGAGGGCATTGGAGAGGCCCTTGCGCAGCGGTTCGACGGCGCGGGTCACCTGGGTTGGGCCGATCACGCTTTCGACGCCCTCCGTCGCCGCGATCCGCCGCTGCCAGCGGCCGAGGGCCGCGAGGCGGGCGGGTTCTGTTATCGGCCCCTGCCTCGTCGCGGCGACGAGGACGAAGGGGGCTTCGAAGCCGCCGCCGAAGGAGCGCTGGATCAGTTCGGCGTCCTGGCGGGCGGGGTTGTCGTGGGGCAGCTCGCCGAGGCTGAAGGGACCGGTTTTGAGCGCGAGCGCGGGCGAGGCGAGGGCGAGGACGATCGCGCCGATCGCCGCGGCGACCGGGGCGGGGCGACGCAGGGCGGCGGTGACGACCGTCATCAGGCGCGAGCGCTCGCCGTCCGGTCGCGCTCCCACCAGCCAGCGGTCGATGTTGGGACCGACCAGGACGAGGATCGGCGGCCCTGCGACCGCGGCGACCGCCACCGTGAGGGTGACCACGAGGGCGAGCGTCGCCGCCAGCGAGGCGAGCAGGGGGCCGGGCACGACCAGCAGGGCGACCAGCATCGAGAGGACCAGGGTGCTGCCGGCGAAGATCGTCGTGCGGCCGGCGGTGCGGCGCGTCGCCCAGGCGGCGTCGAGCGGCGAGGAGCCGCTGGCCAGCTCTTCGCGGAAGCGCGAGACCATCAGCAGCGAGTAGTCGACGCCGAGGGCCAGGCCCATCATCGTGCAGACGGTCAGCGCCAGCGCGTCGACGCCGATCCAGTGGGTGAGGATCGAGAGCAGACCGCGCGAGGAGAGGACGGCGGCGGCGCCGAAGCCGAGTGGGATCGCCGCCGCGACCGGCGAGCGGAAGACGAGCAGGAGGACGATCAGGAGGATCGGCAGGGCGATCAGCTCGCTGCGCTCGGCGGAGGAGATCGCTTCGTCCTGGATCGTGCGGGTGAGGGTCGCGAAGCTGCTCTGGGTCGCCTGCACGGGCGAGTGGACGACCGCGTCCAGGGTGCGTTCGAGCTGCGGCACCTTGTCCTTGACCGCCTCGTGGATGCCGACGTGGTAGTCGGCGATGATCAGCGCACGTTGCGGTCTCGGTCGCAGGCGTTCGACCCGGCCGCGGTCCCAGGGCGAGAGGGTCGTCACCTTCGGATCGCGGCGCAGGGCCCGGACGAGTTCCGGGCCCTGGCGGTCGAGCGCCGCTTCGGGGCCGCGGAGGAGGATCACGAAGGGCGCCGAGTCGCCGAAGCTTTCCTGGAGCAGGCTGTCGGCGCGCTGGGCGGCGGTGCCGGAGATCTCGAGCGAGCTCGGCTCGAGCCTGTTCTCGAGGCTGAAGCTGAAGGCGATCAGCATGGCGAGGAAGACGCCGACGGCCGCGAGGGTGCGGCGGGGGTGGCGCAGGGTCAGCGGCGCCCTCTCGCTCTCCTTGGCGCGAGCGTCGCTATCCCCCCTGCTCCTCCTCACAGGCACACCCTAAGTTTGGCGCGCGCGCCGACGGAGCGGGGCGAATCTCCTCGAAAACTCTGTTAAGAAACGATTGGGTTTTACGAGCCAAAGGTAGCGCTAGCCTGTTAAGGAGGGGGATGAAGCGGATTCTGGGAATCGGCGCGCTGGTGGCCTGCGCTCTGCTCGCGAGCGGCGCGCTGGCCGACACCTTCTGGTTCCAAGACATGGAAGTCTCCGCCGACGGAGGCTTCGCGCCGCGCAAGCTTCCGCGGCGCGCCTACGTGCCGATCAAATTCAAGGGGTACATCAAAGTCCGGTCGCTCAACGGCGGGGTGCCGGCGCCGCTGCGCCGGGCGGTGATCGACTTCGACCGCGACGGGCGCCTGGCGACGCGAGGCCTGCCGACCTGCGACCCGGCGCTGCTGCAGGAAGCGACGCCGTTCGAAGCCCGCGCCCGCTGCCGCGGCGCGATCGTCGGCACCGGCAAAATCGCCGCGCTGGTCACCTGGAAAGGCCAGCCGACTCCGGCCCGCTCGCTGCTGACGATCTTCAACGGCCCGCGCGAAGGCCGCCACCCGACCGCGATTCTTCACGCCCGCGTTACCGAACCGATCGTGCAGAACATCGCGATCACGGTGCCGATCAAACGCCGGGCGGGCGACTTTCGCTACCGGGCGACGATCGAACTGCCGCCGATCCTCGCCGGCAGCGGAGCCCTAACCCACCTCGATGTCGAAATCCGCAAGCGCTATCGCTTCGGCGGCAAGAGACGCAGCTACCTCTCCGCCCGCTGCAGCGACGGCATCATGCTCACCCACGGGCGCCTGACCTTCAGCGCCGAACCGTCGGACACGATCATCGACAGCAGCATCGAAAAGGCCTGCACACCTCGGTAGAGGGCTCGACCTTCCTATACTTGCGCGTCCCGGGCCGTTAGCTCAGCTGGTAGAGCAGGAGACTCTTAATCTCAAGGTCGCTGGTTCGAGCCCAGCACGGCCCATGAACCGCAGCGCTAGCCGCCGAGGCTGCTGCCGCCGAGTTCGCCGAAGGGGTTCTGCAGCGATTCCTTGCCCTGTTCGCCTTCGGTTTTGGCGAATTCCTTCTTCTGTTTCGCGAATTCTTTGCCGCGTTTGCGGAATTCGGCCATCTGTTTCTTGATTTCCTTGCGCTGGGATTTGCCGGTGGCGGCAGCTTCAGCCTGCTTGGCAGCTGCGTCGCCCGCAGCAAAGTCGCCCGTATAGAACTCGTAGATCGCCAGGGTCGTGAGCGTGTTCACGTTCGGCAGCCCCTTCGCGGCGACGGCCTGCGTTTCGGCGGCCTTCTTCACCCACTTCTGCGATTCGTTGAGTTCTCCCGCCGTTTCGGCGAGGCCGAAGTAGCCCCGTGCCATCAGCGTCGCGATCTGTGGATTGGGCGAATCCGTCTGCTTCAGGTACCGCTTCCAGGACTGCGCCGCCGCTTCCAGTTCGTTGTGGCCTTCGGGAAGGAGGACCGTTCCGCCGGTGGCGGGTTCGACTTCGCTGAAAGCGTTGGCGGCGGAGAGGTGCGAGCGGACCAGCGAGCCGAGCAGCGCAGCGTTTTCCGGTTCGCTCCGCAGCCTGGCTTCCTGCCGCTCGACCTGTTCCTGAACCACCTTGCCCGGATCCGTGGTGGAGGAGTTGCCGATTAGGTTGGCGGCGTTGAACGGGCCTACGACGAAGAAGAGGCTGGCGCCCATCAGCAGGGCGAGGATCGCGTAGACGACCCGGACGACGTGCTTCCGCCGTCCCCGGATGTCGAAGAGCATCCGCCGCTCACCGCCTTTTTGCGCCACCGATTACCGCTCCTGAGTCGAGGGTCTCGCCATTCCTCCCGCCGCCCCCGGCGAACCGAAGGCGCGAGCGATCAAGATACTCAACTCGAACAGAACGAGGAGCGGCACCATCTCGATCAGCATCGAGATCGGGTCGACGCCGGGCAGAGCGGCGGCGACGATCGCGATCAGGAGATAGGCGTAGCGCCGGTTGGCGGCGAGCTGGTCGACGCTGACGATGCCAAGCCGGGTGACGGCGAGGATCGCCAGCGGCAGCTCGAAGACGATGCCGCCGGCGAGCATCGTCGTCGAGAAGAAGCTGTAGTAGTCGCGAGCCCGCACCTGCACGTTGAACTGGCTGTCGTTGAAGCCGAGCAGGAAGTGGACGGCCGGCGGCATGACGACGTAGTAGGCGAAGACGACGCCGGCGAGGAAGAGCAGGGGGGCGAGGAGCAGGAGCGGCAGCGCGATGCGGCGCTCGCTCGGGCTGAAGGCCGGCAGGACGTAGGCGTAGAGCTGGTAGATGAGAACCGGCAGCGAGAGGATCAGCGCGCCGTAGACGGCGACGGTGAGGGTGATCGTGAAGGGCTCGGCGACGCCGAAGGTGACGAGCTTCTCGTGCGAGGAGGGCAGCGGGCCCGAGGCGATTTCGAGCAGCAGGTTGTTCTGCCAGAAGCAGAGCGCGAGCGCGACGGCGAAGGCGACGAGACAGACGACGATCCGCGTGCGCAGCTCGTCCAGATGCTCGACGACGGTGAGCCGGTCCTCGTGCGAGACGGGCCTCAGGCGGGCCATCGTCTCCCCTCAGCCGCGGTCGTGGACGACGCTCTCGCCTTCGGCGTCTTTCTCGGCGGGTGGCTTCGGGGCCTCGATCGCCTCGGTTGACTCGGAATCGTCGCTCTCACCGCTGAGCGAGCCGCGGAACTCACGGATGCCCTTGCCGAGCGATCGGCCCAACTCGGGCAGCCGCTTGGGGCCGAAGACGATGAGGGCGATGATCAGGACGATCGCCAGCTCCAGGGGTCCTACGTTTGGCACCACTCCATGGTACCGGTCGCAGGTATGCGCCGAACCTCCACGAAATGGGTATCTGAAATACCCGAAAGTTGGGCTTTTTCGGGGAATTCACGCAAAAGTGCGGATTGAATCGCAGTTTGATGGGTTCGATAAGACAGTGATGAGGCACGCGAGCACCAGCCAAGCCAAAGCGACCGGGCTTCACGTGTGCCCGCGCTGCGATTCCGGGCTGGTGCAGCCGACCTGCTGGGAGCAGGCCGAGGACAGGACGCACTGGCGACTCTGGCGGCGCTGCCCCGAGTGCGAGTGGCAGAGCGACGAGGTCCACGGCGAGGCCGAGATCGACGCCTTCGACGAGGAGCTCGACCTCGGCACCCAGGTGCTCGCCGGCGAGTTGAAGGAGATCGAGCACGAGAACATGCAGTTCCTCGTCGACACCTTCATCGCCGCCCTCGACGCCGACCTGATCGGCGCGGACGACTTCAGCTGACTCAGCTGTAGCGCTGGACGACGCCGTCGGCGACGAGATCGAGGAGGCGGCGCTGCTCTGGGTCGAAGGAGGCGGCGGCGAGACCCTGCTTGGCGGCCGCAACCATCGCGAGGGCGCGGGAGCGGACCTCGTCGAGGACGCCGGTGGCGGCGATCCGGTCGCACAGCGCCTCGGCGGCGGGCGGATCGAGGGCGCGCAGGTCGGCCGCGGCGATCGACGGGTCCTGATCCCGGGCGAGGATCAGCGGCAGGGTCACGGTCCCGTCGAGCAGATCCGTGCCACGCGCCTTGCCGGTGCGCTCGGCCGGGCCGGCGACGTCGAGGACGTCGTCGAGCAGCTGGAAGGCGAGGCCGATCTCGGCTCCGAACTCAGCCAGGGCCGGCTCGTCGCGACCCATCAGGCAGGCGCACTCGAAGAGCTTCGCCGTCTTCAGCCCGCAGCGGTGCAGGTAGCGCTCCTCGGAGATGGCCAGATCGAAGGCGTCGCGGCGCTGCGCCAGCTCACCCGCCGCGAGAGCGACCGAAGCGCCGGCCAGCAGCGCGACGGAGCGCGAGTCGCCGTGCTCGGCAAGCAGGGCGAAGGCGCGCGAGAAGAGCAGGTCGCCGACGCCGAGCGCGCGCTCGCGGCCGTCGGTCGCGGCGATCGTGGGGACTCCGCGCCGCAACGGCGCGTCGTCGAGGACGTCGTCGTGGACGAGGGTCGCCATGTGGACCAGCTCGATCGCGGCGGCGGCGCGCACTGCCTCCTCGCCCGCTCCGTCGCCGGCGCAGAGCAGGACGAGCAGCGGGCGCAGGCGCTTGCCGCCAGCGGCAAGCGTCGCCCCGGCGCCCTCGCCGAGGGTCTCGCCATGCCCGCGGCTCTGCTCGCGCAGCAGATCCTCGACCCTGCCAAGGCTGAGCGGCAGCCAGCGGCTCGACGCGTCGAGGACCGCCGTCACCGGCGGCGGGACGGCGCTGCGTCGGCTCACCGTCGCTCGCCGCTGTGGATCGCGATGATCCCGCCGGCGAGGATCGTCCAGCGAATTCGCCCAAAGCCGGCGTCGTCCATCAGCTCGGCGAGGCGGCGCGGGCTCGGGAAGCTGCGCACCGATTCGGGCAGGTAGGTGTAGGCCTCCGAGTCCTCCGAGAGGGAGCCGAGCAGCGGCACGAGGCGGTCGAACCAGAGCGAGAAGAAGGTCGAGAGCGGCGGGCGGGTCGGCTGGGTGATCTCGAGGATGACGAGGCGGCCGCCGGGCCGCAGCACCCGGGCCATCTCATCCAGGCCGCGGCCGAGGTCGGCGAGGTTGCGGACGCCGAAGCCGACGGTGAGCGCGTCGAAGCGCGCCGCGTCGTAGGGCAGGGCGAGCGCGTCGGCCCACTCGAAGCGCACGCCCGCGGCGCTGCGCGCGGCCGCCTTCTCGCGGGCGAGGTCGAGCATCGGCTCGGAGAAGTCGCAGCCGACGACGCTGCCGCCGGGCGAGACGCGGGCCGCCAGCTCGAGGGCGAGGTCGCCGGTGCCGCAGCAGACGTCGAGGGCCGAGTCGCCGGGGCCGAGCTCGGCGCGGTCCGCCGCTCGCTCGCGCCAGCGGTGGTGCAGCCCCGCGGTCATCACCGAGTTGAGCGCGTCGTAGCGACTCGCGACGCGATCGAACATGCGATTGACCTGTCCCGCGAACTGAGCGGAGTCGCGAGACGGCTTGGTGGTGCCGGCCATCAGGGCTCAGGCTAGCGCCCCGCTAGTCGAGCGAGGAGAGGAAGTCGGCAAGCTCGTTGAGCTTCTTCGGCGGCAGGTCCCGATACGAGGGCATGATGTCGGGCCCGATTTCCACCGAGCGGATGATCGCGGCCCGCGGCACCCGCGCGGCGATGTGGGTGAGTTCGGGGCCGATCGTGCCGCCGTTCTCGCCGATCTTGTGGCAGGCGAGGCAGCCCGAGCCGGCGACGACCTCCTTGCCGGCCTCGTAGCGCGGCGCGACCTTCATCTCGATCTCCGTCGGCGAGCCGCCGGTGGCGCCGAGGTAGGTGAGGTAGGCCATCGCGACGATCGTCAGGCAGCCGGCCGTGGTGGCGATCGGGCGGCGGATCGGGTTGCGCTCGGGGCCGCGGTCGTAGAAGGGCAGCAGGAGCAGCAGCACCATGCAGATCGTCGGGATGCCGATCGTCGCGATTGGGACCAGCTCGGGCGGCTTGATCACGCGCAGGAGCTCGAAGAGGAAGAAGAAGTACCACTCGGGACGCGGCACGTAGGTGGTCGAGGTCGGGTCGGCCTTCGGTCCCTGCTCGGCGCCGAGCACGACCGACATCAGGATGATCACGCCGACGACGATCAGCATCATGATCGAGTCCTTGAGCACGGCGTAGGGGAAGAAGGGCTTGCCCTTCTTCTTCAGCAGCTCGTACTCCTCGAGGTATGCCTGCTTGTCGGCCGGTTTCATTCGCCCGCTCCGTTCGAGCCGGCGTCGAGCTGGGAGACCGGCGACGCGCCCTTGGGCTTCTCGGCTTTCAGCCACGGCGGCGCCGTGGTGCCGAGCTTGACGACGAGGTAGAGGTGGGCGCCGATCAGGGCGATGATCGCGCCGGGGACGAGCAGCATGTGGATCGCGTAGAAGCGCGAGAGCGTCGTCGCCCCCAGCTCAGGGCCGGCGCGCAGGAAGTCGCTCAGGTAGGGGCCGAGGACGGGCCCGGTGCCGTTGATGTTGATGCCGACGACCGAGGCCCAGAAGGAGCGCTGGTCGAAGGGCAGCAGGTAGCCCGTAAAGGCCATCGTCATCGTCAGGATCAGCAGCACGACGCCGATCACCCAGTTGAGCTCGCGCGGGTACTTGTAGGCGCCGAAGAAGAAGGTCCTCCCCATGTGGAGGAAGATCAGGATCACCATCAGGCTCGAGCCCCACTTGTGCATCCCGTGCACGAGCTGGCCGAGGAAGACGTCGTTGTTGATGTGGGCGATCGAGGCGTAGGCCTGGGTGGTCGAGGGCGTGTAGAACATCGCCAGGAACACTCCGGTGATCGCCTGCGCGATGAAGGCGATCATCGTCGCCGACCCGAGCGTGTAGAACCAGTTGGTCCCCTTCGGCACCTTGCGGAAGAGCATCCCGGTGAGGAAGCCGGAGGCCGCGGTGCGCTGGTCGACCCAGGCCAGCACGTCGACCGGCGCTTCGACGGCGCGGTCGGCGAGCTTCTTGGCGTCCGAGGGACGCTCGGGCGGCGAGGTCTTGAGGTCCGCCGGGGCCGGGCCCTTGGCGCCGTTGCCCTCGCCGGGCTTGGCCGGTTTGCGCAGCGGCGCGGGGATCAGCGAGTCGAGTTTCATCGTCGACTAGACCTCAGCTGCTCGGGGGTGGGAAGGTGGACGGACGCGGCGGGTAGAGGTATTCCCAGATCCCGCCGGTGAACTCGCCCGGATCGCGGGCGCGGACCGGCTCGAGCTGGGAGGTGACGCTGTAGCGCGGGCCGACCTCGACCTGGCCGCCGCGGACGCGGGTCTGGAACTGGTCGAGCGGCCGCACGGGCGGGCCGCCGATCCGTTTGCCCTGGAAGTCGTAGACGCCGCCGTGACAGGGGCAGATGAAGTTGCCGGCCGCCTCGACGAAGCGCACCGGGCAGCCGAGGTGGGCACAGCGGTTGGAGACGGCGACGAACTTGCCCGGCTCTTCGCCGAGCTGCTTGGAGCTGCGCCGCACGTAAGCCGTCGTCTTGCCGGCGTCGCCGATCGACTCGGTTTCGGTGAAGACCACCTGGCGGTAGGTGTCCTCGACGAAGTCGCTGGTCGGGCCGACGGCCTCCCAGCGCTCCTTGCCGCGATGGAAGATCGGCGCCACGGCGAAGCCGACCGCGGGCAGGACGATCGCCGCGCCGGCGAGGCCGCCGATGCCCTGAACCGCCACCGTGAACGCGTGGCGGCGCGTCATCGACTCGCCCTCGAAATAACCGGGCGGGTCGGGCTTGACGCGCTCAGGGCTGGCGGGCGCCTCGGCCCCGTTCTGCTTGTCCGCTTCGTCGCTCAAAAACTCAACCTCAGGGAGCGGGGAGTCTATTGACTCGTGCCGACTCGGCGTCGCCATCGCCCTCGCCTCCGACGGCGAGCGCCGCGGCGCGCCAGAGGGCCGGCGCCTCCGACTCGCGCCCCTCGGCATGGACCTGGGCGCAGCGAGAGATCAGCTCGGCAAGAACCGCGACCGACTCGGCGTCTCCGAGCGCCGCGAGGCGCTCGATCCCGAGCGCGTAGAGGTAGTCGCCGGCGAGCAGCGCCAGGTCCTCGTCGTGGCCGCGCAGCAAACGAGGCTCGCCGTAGTGCAGCAGGTAGCCCTCGCGCACGCACTCGACGACCAGGGCGTACTCGGCGGGCGCGGCGGCGGCGCGTGGGCCGGCGGCGGCGAGCAGGCCCAGCTCGGGCGCCTCCTCCGCCTCGACGACGTGGGGCGAGATCGGCGTCTCGCCCTCGCGCAGCAGCGCGGCGAGCCGCTTCAGCGTGTCGTGGGCCTCAGACATCGGCCCCATCCTCCGGTCGCAACGCTTTTTCGATGGATACCGTTGAAAAAGCGTTGCGACCGATCATGAGAGGGCCTCGGCGGCGGCTTCGAGGGTGCGGTCGATCGCCGCCTCGTCGTGGGCGAGGGAGACGAACCAGGCCTCGAACTGGGACGGGGGCGGGTAGACGCCGCGGTCGAGCAGGGCGCGGCAGAAGCGGGCGTGCGCTTCGAGATCGCAGGCCGAGGCGGCGGCGAAGTCGGTCACCGGGTCGGGGCTGAAGAAGAGGGTGACGAGGCCGGGCGCGCTGGCGACCTGCAGCGGTCGGTCCTCGGCGAGGCGGCCGAACCCCGATGCGAGACGCTCGGTCAGCTCGGCGAGCCGCTCGTAGGCGGCGGCGTCGAGCTGGCGCAGCGTCGCCAGCCCGGCCGCGGTCGCCAACGGATTCCCCGAGAGCGTCCCCGCCTGGTAGACGTCGCCGGCCGGGGCAACTCGCTCCATCAGCTCGCGCGGGCCGGCGTAGGCAGCTGCGGGGAGGCCGCCGCCGAGCACCTTGCCCAGCACGGTCAGGTCCGGCTCGACGCCGTAGAGCTCCTGGGCGCCGCCGCGGGCGACGCGGAAGCCGGTGATCACCTCGTCGAAGATCAGCAGCGCGCCGGTGTCGCGGGTGGCGGCGCGGAGGAACTCGAGGAAGCCCGCGGCGGGCGGGACGACGCCCATGTTGGCGGCGATCGGCTCGGCGATCAGAGCGGCGACGGGATGGTCGGCGAGCGCCCGCTCGACCGCGGCGCGGTCGTTCCAGGGGACGACGACGGTGCCCGCCGTCTGCGCCGCGGTGACGCCGGGGGTGGCCGGGATCGCCAGGGTCGCCAAGCCCGAGCCGGCATCGGCGAGCAGGCCGTCGGAGTGGCCGTGGTAGGCGCCGGCGAACTTGACGACGACCTCGCGGCCGGCGATGGCGCGGGCGAGGCGCACGGCGCTCATCGCCGCCTCGGTGCCGGAGCTGGTCATGCGGACCATCTCGACCGAGGGAACGCGGGCGACGACCTCCTCGGCGAGCTCGACCTCGCGCTCGGTGGCGGCGCCGAAGCTGGTGCCGGCGGTGGCGGCGGCCTCGACCGCGGCGAGCACCCCCGGATCGGCGTAACCGAGGATCAGCGGGCCCCAGGAGCCGACCCAGTCGAGGTAGCGGTTGCCGTCGACGTCGATCGTCTCGCAGCCCTCGCCGCGCTCGACGAAGATCGGGTCGCGGCCGATCTGGCGCATCGCCCGCACGGGGGAGTTGACCCCGCCGGGGAGGACGCGCAGCGCGCGCCCGTACAGCTCGGTGCTACGAGTGTTCAGCTTCCCACCGGGCGTAGTCGTCGGTGAAGTAATGCAGGCGGATCTTCTTGTACTCGGTCGAGGAGTAGAGGGTGGCGCGGTCGTCGGGCCCCATCCCGCACTCCTCCGCGATCGAGTCGAGGATCGCGTCGCACTCCTCCTTGGAGCGGCCGTGGGCCATCGTGAAGACGCTGTAGGGCCAGTCCTCGTAGGTCGGCCGCTGGTAGCAGTGGGAGATGCCGCGGAAGGAGGCCATGCGGCGACCGGTCTCGAGGATCTCGTCCTCGGGCACCTTCCAAACGCCCATGCCATTGGCGGAGAAGCCGGCGCGGCGGTGGAAGAGGATCGCGGCGACGCGGCGCAGCAGCTTGCGGTCGACCATGCCGCGCAGGTGCTCGAGCAGCTCCTCGGTGCTCATCCCGACCTCCCCGGCGGCCTCGTCGTAGGGGCGCTCGACCGCCGCCATCGGACCCTGCAGGGCGCGAATCACCGCGATGTCGCGCTCGTCGTAGGGCTGGGCCTCCAGCTCGCGCGGGGGCGTCGCCTCGACCGCGGCCGCGAGCGCGTCGGTGCCCTTCTCCATCTCCAGGTTCATATTGATCTTGAACAGGGTCAGGGTCGGCAGCTGGCGCATCGACTCGGCGCCGGTCTCGCGCATCAGCACCTCGAGCGTGCCCTCGAGGCCGAGCGGCGAGTCGGGTGGCGTGGCGATCGTGAACCAGAGGTTGAAGTCGTGGGTGCGCAGGTAGTTGTGCGAAACGCCCGGGTGGGCATTGACGGCCTGGGCGGCGCGCTGGGGGTGCTCGCCGTCGACCCTGGCCGCGACCAGCATCGACTCATAGCCGAGCGCGCGGGTGTCGAAGATCGGCGTGATCTCGCGGATGATCCGCTCGTCGAGGAGACGGCGGGTGCGGGCGAGCACGTCGTCGAGATCCAGCTCGGCCTCGGAGGCGACCAGGGTGAAGGGCTCGGGGTCGAGCGGGAAGCTCGACTGCAGCAGGTTCATCAGCCGCTTGTCGGTCTCGTCGAGCGGGATCGCGGCGCCGCCGCGGCGCGAGCGCGCCTTCGACTTCGGGACCTTGGCCTTCAGCTCAGCCACCCCGCCACCTCCTTCGCGTAGTAGGTGACGATCGCGTCGGCGCCGGCGCGGCGGATCGAGGTCAGAGCCTCCAGCGCGGCGGCGCGCTCGTCGAGCCAGCCGTTGGCGGCGGCGGCCTTCAGCATCGAGTACTCGCCGGAGACCTGGTAGGCGAGCAGCGGCACGCCGGCCGCCTCTCTGACCCGCCGGATCACGTCGAGGTAGGGGAGCGCAGGCTTGACCATCACCATGTCGGCGCCCTCCTCGACGTCGAGCTCGACCTCGCGCAGGGCCTCGGCGGCGTTGGCCGGATCCATCTGGTAGCCGCGTCTGTCGCCGAACTCGGGGGTCGACTCGGCCGCCTCGCGGAAAGGCCCGTAGAAGGCCGAGGCGTACTTGGCGCTGTAGGCGATGATCGGGACGTCGGGGTGACCCTCCTCGTCGAGCTGATGGCGGATCGAGCCGACCCGGCCGTCCATCATGTCGCTGGGCGCGACCGCGTCGGCCCCGGCCTCGGCATGGGAGATCGCCGTTTTCGCCAGCAGCTCGACCGTGATGTCGTTGTCGACCTCGCCGTCGCGGACGAAGCCGCAGTGGCCATGCGAGGTGTACTCGCACAGACAGACGTCGGTGATCACGGTCAGGTCGGGATCGGCCTCCTTCAGCGCCCGCACCGCCATCTGCACAACTCCCTCGTCGTCGTACGCACCCGATCCCGACTCGTCCTTGCTGGCCGGAATGCCGAAGAGGAGGACGGCCTTGATCCCAGCCGCGGCGATCTCCGTGCACTCGGCGGCCAGCTCGGAGATCGAGAAGCGCTCGATCTCCGGCATCGACTCGACCGGCTCGCGCACGCCCTCGCCGGCAACCACGAAGAGCGGCTGGATCAGGTGCGATGGGGAGAGCTCTGTCTCGCGGACCAGGCCGCGCAGGCTCTCGGTGCGCCGCAGGCGGCGCATGCGAGTGGAGGGGAACGGCATCGGGGCCGAGTTTAGGGGAGGGACGACGATGCCCGGCACGTGTTTCCCATTCACCGGCGACCGGGTAGTCGATTCACGAGGCCCGCCGCGGCGGGCCTGGCAGTCGATCGGTGAGGAGGCGGGGAATGTCGATTCGAGGATTTTCGGGAGTGACCTTGGGCGTTGTCCTGGTCTGCGCCGCGCTGGCCGGCGAGGCCGCGGTGCCGGCAGCTGCCGACGCGGCTCGTGTCTACAAGGGCAAGACCGGGCAGAAGCGGGCGATCAGGCTCGCCGTCAACGGGCGCAAGCTGAAGGTTCTGCGTTTCAAGGCGAGCCTCCGCTGCCAGGATGGCTCGATCCTGATCGACGACGAGAGCGGCTTCCTGCCAACCCGGATCCGGGGCAACGGGCGATTCAGCGACGCGCAGGCCGGCGCCACCGACGAAGTGCTGTTCAAAGGGCGCCACAGCGGACGCGTCGTGCGCGGCAGGGTCCGGGTGAGGGACCGGCTCGGCAACGGCGTGCGCTGCAGCACTCCATGGATCAAGTTCAGCGCCAGGAGAGGTAAGTAGCGCAACCGGGGCTGGGCCCAGCCGGCCCGACCCGCTCGGCAGTACCGTTCCCCAGCGTGGAGGCGCGGGGACTGGTCAAGAGATACGGAGCGCGCGAGGCGCTGCGCGGGATCGACCTGCGCACCGAGGCCGGCGAGCTGGTGGCGGTCATCGGCCCGAACGGCGCCGGCAAGACGACGCTGCTCTCGATCCTGGCCGGCATAGTCAAGCCGGACGGCGGCGAGGTGAGCGTGCCGCGCGGCGAGGTCGGCTGGGTGCCGCAGCAGGCGGCGCTCTACCGGCGGCTGACGGTCGAGGAGAACCTGATGCTGTTCGCCCGGCTGGAGGGCCACCGCGACCCCACCGCCTCGGTGGAGGAGATGCTGGAGCTGACCGGCCTGAGCGGCCGCCGGGACGAGGTCGTCGCCCGACTCTCCGGCGGCAACCAGCAGCGGATCAACATCGCGATCGGGCTGCTGGCGGAGCCGGGCGTTCTGCTCCTCGACGAGCCCAGCGTCGGGCTCGACCCCCGGCAGCGGGCGCGGCTGTGGGAGTTCGTCTCGGCACTTGCGACGACGAACGGCACGACCGTGATCTTCTCCACCCACGACATCCAGGAGGCGGAGCGCTACGGGCGGCGGGTGCTGGTGCTCGCCGACGGCGAGGCGCTCTTCGACGGCTCGGCCGACGGGCTGCGCGAGGCGGTGCGGCGCGAGGCGCCCGAGGACGCCGAGCGCGACTTCGAGACGGCGTTCGTCGCCTTCCTCCGCCACCGGGGGCACTGAGATGCGGTGGCTGCTGCTCAAGGATCTGCAGATCCTGCGCCGCTCGCCGCTGCAGGCGGCGCTGCTGGTCGCCTGGCCGGTGCTGATCGCGCTGCTCGTCGGCTTCTCGATCTCGGGCTCGCCAGAGAAGCCGCGGGTCGCCTTCCTCAACGAAGTGCCGCCCGACTCGACGGTGACGGTTGGGACGAGGCAGCTGCCGAAGATCGGCGTCAACGACCGGATCTGCGGGCGGGTCGAGTGCGTGCCGGTGAAGAGCAGGGCCGAGGCCGAAGACGAGGTGCGTTCGGGCGACGTGCTGGCGGCGCTGATCCTGCCGGCGGACCTGGTCGCGCGGATCAACTCGCTCTCCACCCCAGTGCCGGAAACACCCGAAGTCGAGGTGATCGTCAACGAGGAGGACCCGGTCAAGGCGCGCCTGGTCAACGACCGGATCGAGGCGCTGCTGACCGAGGCCAACCTGGCGATCGCGCGCCGCATCTCGGCCGAAGGCGGGAAGTTCCTCGCCCTGGTTCTCGAAGGGGGCGACTTCGAAGTGGTCGGCCGGACGATCCGCATCCTCGGCCTGCAGCGCTCGGCGGCAGTACTCGAAGAGCTGCGCGGCAGCGTTCCGGCCGCGCAGCGGCGCGAACTCGACGAGGTGATCCGCTTCACGCGGCTGGCGCGCGACAACCTGGGCACGGCGCCGCCGCTGCTGGCCAGGCTGACCCAGCCGATCGCGATCGACAAGCAGACGCTCGACGCCTCCACCCCGCCCCTGGAGACATTCGCCGTCGCCGTCGCGGCGACGTTCACCCTCGCCTTCGTCACCCTGCTCCTCGTCGCCGGCTCGCTGGCGCTCGAGCGCGAGGAAAACGCCTACCCGCGCCTTGCCCGCGGGCTCGTCTCGCGCAACGCGCTGCTCGCCGAGAAGGTCGCGCTCGGCGCCCTCGCCGGCCTGCTCGTCACCCTGCTGATGCTGGCTGGGCTGGCGCCCTTCGTCCCCCTGCATTGGAGCCGCTTCGCCCTCTGGCTGGCTGCGATCGTCGCCGGGGCCGTCGGCCTGGGGACGGCCGGAGCGGCGCTCGGCGCGGCGGCGCGAGAGGTTCGCGCCGTCTCCCTGCTCGCCTTCATGGCGATCCTTCCGCTCGCCTTCCTCTCGCTGGTCCCGTCGGGCACGGTCGGCCCGGCGCTCTACGACCTGATCCGGATCGTCGCCGGGCTCTTCCCCTTCAAGCCGGCATTGCAGGCGATCGAGGGCGCGCTGGATCCGGCCGGGCCGAGCGTCGGACCGGCGCTGCTCCACCTCGCCGCGCTGACGGTCGCCTACGGACTGCTTGCGCGGCTAGCCCTGCGTCGCTTCGCGTCGGTCTAGGAGGCCGGAGCGCTCCTGCGCCAGGCCCGGGTCGGTGACGTTGCCGAGCACGAAGGAGTCGATGCTCTCGTCGGGGGCGAGGGTGGCGCGCAGGTGCTCGAGCACCTGCGGCTCGCTCAGCTCGGCGAAGCGGCGCTCCCGAGCCGGGACCGCGACGAGGGCGACCTCGGCGTCGTCGACGAGCAGGCAGCCGTGCCGGCTGAGGTAGGCGTTGAGCTCGGTCTGGACCGCGCCGCTGGCCAGCTCGCAGCGGACGCCGGAGAGGACGCTGGGCTCATAGTTGGGCTCGGTCGCCGAGACGAGGCGCAGCTGTTCGGGGGTGAGGTGGAGGACGGCGACGCGCACTGCCGTGCCCGGGCTGCTCTGCAGGGTGGCGGGAACGGCGCCGTATGGAGAGATGTGGGCCGAGTAGACGACGTCGAAGTCGTGCAGCCAGGCCGGCTCGACGAGAACCGGGTCGGCGCTTAGGGCGAGCTTGCGGCCGAGGACTTCGGGCGATCCGTTCGAGCCGTAGGCGAGCATCGTCGTGCGCTCGGCGAGATCGATCTCGACGTCGTCGGGGCTGAGGGTGTCGTGGCCATGCTGCGCGAACGCACGCGCAGGAACGGCGTACGGGTAGCGCATGGCGCGCTCGACCATGTCGCTTCCTTCGCTCACGTGGACACCGCGCGCCAATATCGCAGATAGGGTCCGCGCATGAAGGTGCTCTTCATCGGCGACGTCGTCGGGGGGCCCGGGAGACGCGGACTGGCGGATGCGATGCCCGGGCTGCGCGAGCGCTTCGCGCCCGAGATGGTCGTCGTCAACGGCGAGAACTCCGCCGGCGGGATGGGGATCACCGAGAAGACGGCGAAAGCGCTCTTCAACGCCGGCGCCGACGCGATCACGACCGGCAACCACGTCTACCGGCACCGCGAGGCCTACGGTTACCTGGACCGCGACCACCGCGTGGTGCGGCCGGCCAACTACCCCTATGCGAACCCGGGGCGCGGCTACACGACGATCGAGTGCGGCGGCCGGCGGGTCGGCGTGATCAACCTGAGTGGCGCGATCGGCCTGAAGGTGGCCCGCTCTCCCTTCACCGAGGTCGACGCGATCCTCGAGAAGATCGAGTGCGACTTCGCGATCGTCGACTTCCACGCCGAGGTGACGAGCGAGAAGGTGGCGATGGGCTGGCACCTCGACGGGCGGGTCGCGGCTGTGTTCGGCACCCACACCCACGTGCCGACCGCCGACGGGCGCGTGCTGCCGCAGGGGACCGCGTTCATCTCCGACGTCGGCATGACCGGCTCGCGGACCAGCGTGCTTGGGGTGAAACCGGAGCTGATCCTCGAGCAGCTGATCACCCAGATGCCGGTCAAGTTCGAGACCGCCGAGGAGGACGTCTGGGTGATGGGCGCCGTGGTGACGGTGAACGAGTCCGGCCTCGCCGACTCGATCGAGCAGGTGATGGTCCCAGCGCCGGCCTGAGGCTCAGGCGCAGGGCGAGTCGCCGGTGACTTCCCCGGCCTCGGCGATCAGGGCGGCGACTTCGGTCGAGTCGAGCTTCTTGCCGCTCAGCGCTTCCAGCTGGTGCGCGAAGGCGGAGAGCTGATTGGCCGCGGCGGCGTCCGCGCCCCTTTCGAAGGCCGCCTGCGCGGAGTGCAGCTTCGCCTCGAGGCTGCTGCGGGTCCCGTCCGGAAGCGGCAGCTCGTCGACGGCTTCGATCAGGTCGGCGACCGTCGGCGGCAGTGCTTCTTCGCCGAAGACCTGGATGCGGTCGTTCGGGTATTCCTCGCTGACGTAGACGTTGCCGGTCGGGCCGACGGCGACGCCGAGCGGGAAGGAGAACTGCCCCGGTTCGCCGCCTTCGCTGCCCCATTTGGCGAGGAAGGTCCCCGTCGGGCCGAAGACCTGGATCCGGTTGTTGCTCGTGTCGCTGACGTAGACGTTGCCGGCGGAGTCGGCCGCGAGACCACGAGGCGAGTGGAGCTGGCCGTCGGTCGAGCCGACGGTGCCCCATTTGCGAATGAAGGTGCCAGCCGCGTCGAACTCCTGAATGCGGTTGTTGCCGGTGTCGGCGACGAAGACGTGGCCCTGCGAATCGACCTCGACGTCGAAGGGCAGGTTGAACTGACCGCCGCCGGTGCCGAATCGGCCCCAGGCGCGGACAAAGCTGCCGGTCGCGTCGAACTGCTGGATGCGGTTGTTGTCGAGGTCGGCGACGTAGACCTCGCCGGTTGGGCCGGCGGCGACAGCGACCGGTCCTTTGAACTGGCCGGGGCCGGTTCCGGGACTCCCCCAGGCGAAGAGGTAGCTGCCAGACGCATCGAACGCCTCGATCCGGTTGTTGTTCGCGTCGGCGACGTAAAGCGTGCCGTCGGCGCCGAGGGCGGTCCCGAGGGGCGTGTTGAGCTGTCCGGCGCCCGAGCCTGGGGCGCCGATGCTCTCCGTCCAGGCGTGGCATGCGTCGAAGACCTGGATGCGGTCGTTGAAGCTGTCGGCGACGTAGGAGTAGTCGCGCGAGTCGACCGAGATCCCGACCGGCGATTCGAACTGACCCGGTTCGCTTCCCTGGCTTCCCCATGCGGTGAGGAAGTCATAGGAGCCGGCGACGGCCGTGGCAGACCCCATCAGGGCTATGACCGCGACCGTCGCCAGGACCATGCCTGCCGACGCCGCGAGGCGGTGTCGGTGCTTGAGACCAGGCATACCCATGCACTTCGGGTCGGTCCCCGCCGCGGCCCCTGCACCCTTCAGGCGCGGCCCCTAGCCAGATGTCTGACCGGAGCCGCCCCGATCCATCAGAGCAATCAGCAGTAGTGGGTAGAACCAAACGATGTAGAGGTAGAACCAGTGGTGCATCGTCAGCTGAACCCCGATGAGCAGGGCGGCACCTAGAGCGGCCACCTGCGCGAGAGTCTTTTCCTTCGGCCTGAATGCAAAGAGCAGCGACAAGGCACCGAGAGCTACGAGCAGGGCGACTCGCAACGGCTCGAGAGCCGAGAGCTGTCCCCAGATGCTGAACGGCGAGTCCCTCCCCCCCTGATACGCGATCGTCCGCTCGTAGAACGTGTGCAGCCCCGGGTCGATCGCCGCCCACGCCATCACGGCCAAGGTCGTCAGCACGAATGCAAGACCGAAGGCAAGGCCCGCGGGTCCTGTCGCAGGGGAAGGGGGGGCGCTGCGGGCGGGCCACGGTCCGTCCTCGACCCCCCCTTCCCCTGCACCACCCGCGGGAGATGCGTAGGTGCAGAGCATTGGGGCGAGGACGGCCGGGGCGAACTTCGCAAACGTGGCCAGAGCAGTCATCGCCCCGCGCGCCGCCGGCCGAGCCAGCACGAGCAGCGTGGCGACGAGGAGCATCGCCACCAGCGTGTCATTGGAGTTCGAGAACAGCGCGAAGGCCGTGTAGGGGTAGGCGGCCCAGCCGAAGGCGAGGGTCGCGGCGAGCCTGTTGCCCGCGGGCCCGGGACGGATGCGGCGCCCCAGTAGAAGGAGAAGCGCGAAGGTCGCGAGGTCGAAGAAGACGGCTGCAGCGTGGGCGGCGGGCAGGTCGTTCCAGGTTCCCGACCAGGGCCAGATCCGCTCGAAGGGGACGTAGGCGTAATAGGTGACGGGGCCGTAGGTGTCGCCCTGCGAGACGTCGGAGGGGAAGTTGTCGTAGATCGGCTCGCCGTGGGCGATGCGGTTCGCCCCCACCTCGCTGGCGTAGCCGACGTCGATCACGCCCGAGTCGGCCATGTTGAGCCCGACCCGGAAGCCGATCAGGAAGAGGGCCGCGATGAGCAGCCACGCTGCCGGCCAAACCGGTCGCAACCCTGCCGACTGTGGAGTTGACCCCCCAATTGGGGGGTCAACTCCACAGTCGGCAGAGGGGTGGGTCCCGATCCAAAGGGCGCGGGCGAAGAGGTAGACGAGCGGCACGTACTGGAGGGGGACGGAGACGCCGATCTCGGCGCGGTTGAAGAAGAAGTGCGAGACGCCAAAGCCGAGCAGGACAAGCAGGTCCAGGTTGGCTACTCGCCGGAGGCGCCGCCAGTCGACCAGACCGAGCAGGAAGAGCGCGCAGAGGGGCAGGAACACATAGGGCGCGTTGAGCTTGTGGCCGAAGGCGCCGGGGTAGCCGCGGGCCATCTTCCAGGCGACCTGGTACCCGGTCCACGACTCGCGCACCTCGCCCGTCGCCGGGTCGACGATGACCAGCGCCACCTCCTCGTCGCCGGCGAACCAGGCGACCTCCCAGCGACCGTCGACCTTGCCGACGCTGTGGGTCAGCTTTCCGTTCTCGCGTCGCTCCTTGACGACGTTCGGGTCGTGGGAGGCAATCCGAGCCGCCGTCGACGATCCCACCTCGGCGCTTGCCGACGCGGGCGCGATCAGCAGAGCAGCGAGCGCGAGCGCCGTGATCCGCCGAGTCATCGCGCGAGACCGAAGTGCTCGAGGACGACGGGCGCGACGTCGCGCAGAGCCCACTGAGGGCGCTCCGCCGGGCTCGAAGGCCCGCAGCCGACGAAGAGGAGTGGGCCGAGCGAGTCGCCGGCGAGCAGCGAGCCGTGGCTGCCGCCGCCGGCGTGGGAGACGCCGCCCCAGTCGACCGCCTCATAACCGGACGCCAGCGAAAGGACGAAATCGCCGGCCTGGGGAGCGTTGAGCGCCGACCAGACCCTGGAGAAGGCGTCCGGGTATTCGTCGCCGGGAAGCTCACCGTCCGCCTCCCAGCTCCCACCGCGCCGATCGACAACGGTCGCAACGCTTTTTCTATCCATGTCATGGAAAAAGCGTTGCGACCGAGAGGGGGTGGGGTGAAAGCGCAGGGACTGGCCGCCGCGCTCGACTACGGCCCATCCGTCTTCGAGGTGGCAGACGAGGTCGACGCCTTCGATCGCCTCCAGCGTCGCCCGCACCGCCTCGCGCTCGGCGCGATCGCCCTCCCCCGGCAGGAGATATATGTGCGCCGCGCGGCCGGTTGGGCTGACCGCCAGCTGCGCTCGCTCGGGGCTCGAGTCGGAGGGCTTGAGCACGGTCCACTCCCGGTCGAGCAGCTCGGCCAGGGGCAGCCCCCTGTGGACCGGCGTCTGGGCGTGGTCGGCGAGCAGGATCACGGCGTGCTGCGCGAGGAAGGCGTCGAGTCCGCCGCTGGCCCTCACAAGCCTCGCGAAGCAGGCGTCGGCGCGAGCGATCGACTCGACCGTCGCCTCGGGCCCATGGCGGTGCGAGTAGTTGTCGTTGTCGGGCAGCGAGAGAAGCAGGAAGTCGTAGGCGCCCGCGCGGGCAAGCTGCGCCGCGCAGCAGGCCGAGTAGGGGTCGCGGCTGCCGGGGATCGAAGTCGATTTGCAGGGGACCTCGCGGCTGGCGTAGAGGTCGCCGTAGAAGAGCTCCGCGGGGCCCCAGGTGTGGTGGCGGAACTTGAGCCGGGTGGCGTCGACGGCGCGGCGCAGCAGTCCGTCGAGCGAGACCTGGTGGCGGTGGCGGCCGCGGTAGATCAGGAACGGGGTGCAGGCGGTGCGCAGGCCGGCGTCGTCGAGCCGCTCGAAGAGGGTGAGCGCCTCGGGGTTGAGGTGCGCGAGGTTGAGGTTGTAGACGAGGTCGTAGAGCGAGCGGAAGACGCCGAAGGCGCGCGAGGCCTCGAGCGAGGACCCGTACTCGACGTAGCGGCGCTCGAGCCGGTGGTACCAGTTCATGCCGCTGATCCAGTGCTGCTCGGCGCTAACGCCGGTGGCGATCTCGGCGCAGGCGACCGGCGTCACCGAGGGGAAGCTGGACACGCAGTCCTCGACGAGGACGCCGCGCTCGATCAGCGCGCCGAATGTCGGGGCGCGGCCCTCGGCGACCGTGCGCAGGAGCATGTCGGTGCGCAGCGAGTCGACGTAGGCGAGTACGAGCTTCTTGGCGGCCACCGCCGCAATGATGCCGGGCGACTACCGCAGCACGCGCAGACCGGCGTGCTTGCGCTGGGCGCGCCGCCGGCGCGAGGTGGCGAGCCAGGCGAGCGCCGCGAGGACGAGCAGCGAGGCGAGTGGGACGAGGATCGCGATCGCGACGACCAGGAGCGCCACGATCGAGACCAGGAAGCCGAGCGCCCCGGCGCCACCTCCCTCGCGCCGCCCGGCGCCGCCGACCACGTCGCTGACGACGATGCAGGCGAAGGCAGCTCCGGCGAGGCAGACGATCGCCCCGGGCAGGAGGTCGACGTCGGCGGTGCCGGCGAGCAGGGCGCCGAGCACGGCGGCGATCGCCGCGGCCAGCAGTGTCATCCGGCCACGGGCGGAGCCATGCGTGCCGGTGGTTCCGGCGAGCATGCCAATCGCGATGCCGATACCCAGCTCGAAGCAGATACCCGAGAAAGATCCCACGCGGAAAACCTAGCTTCCCCGGCGGCCCCGTGCCGATCCGCCACACTACGCGCATGGTCGAACCCCCTCACCGCCGCCGCGCCCACGCCAGCAGCAGCGACCTCGAACGCTACGCGGGCCTCTTCGCCGAGCGCACCCGGGTGATGCGCTCCTCGGCGATGCGGGACCTGATGGCGGTGACGGCGCGACCGGAGGTGATCTCGCTCGCCGGAGGCCTCCCCGACACCTCGACCTTCCCGCCCCAAACCTTTGCCGCGCAGATGACGCGGATCGCGCAGGAGTCCGCGGCCGAGGCGTTGCAGTACGGACCGACCGAGGGCTTCAGCGAGACCGTCGACTGCATCGTCGAGGTGATGGGCGCCGAGGGAATGCTGCCCGACCCCGACGACGTGATCGTCACCACGGGCGGGCAACAGGCGATCGACCTGCTCTGCAAGACGCTGGTCGACCCCGGCGACGTTGTGATCTGCGAGGCCCCCACCTACCCGGGCGCGATCCCGGTCTTCTGCAGCTACCAGGCGGACACGATCCAGATCGAGTGCGACGCGGACGGGATGCGGATCGACTCGCTGGAGGCAACCCTGGCGCAGCTCGACGGAGAAGGCCGGCGGCCGAAGTTCGTCTACTCGGTGCCGACCTTCCAGAATCCGGCCGGGGTGACCATGTCGCTCGAGCGGCGACGGCGGTTGGTCGAGCTGGCGCGCTCGCGCGAGCTGCTCGTCGTCGAGGACAACCCCTACGGCCTGCTGCGCTTCGACGGAGAGTCGCTGCCGCCGCTCTACCAGCTCGACGGCGGCGACTTCGTCCTCTACATCGGCACCTTCTCGAAGATCCTCTCCCCCGGCATCCGCCTCGGCTGGGCGGTGGCGCCGCCGCCGGTGATGGAGAAGGTGGTGCTCGGCAAGCAGGCCGCCGACCTCTGCACCTCGACCCTGACCCAGTACTTCGTCCGCGAGTACTTCGGCGCCGGCCGCTGGAGCGACTACGTGGAGAGCGTCAGCCGCATCTACCGCGGGCGCCGCGACGCGATGATCGAGGCGCTCGAGCGCCACTTCCCGCCGCAGGCGACCTGGACCGAGCCCGACGGCGGCCTCTTCATCTGGGCGACCCTGCCCGATTACATCGACACGGGCGACCTGCTGGCCAAGGCGCTGCGCCGCGACGTCGCTTTCGTGCCCGGCCAGGCGGCCTACGTCGACGAGCGCGGCCGCAACTCGATGCGGCTCAACTTCTCCGGCAGCGGCGAGGACGAGATCCGCGAGGGCATCCGCCGGATCGGCAAGACGATCGCCGAGCAGGTCGAGCTCTACGGAGCGCTGACCGGGGAGCATGAGGCCGTTCCACGGGAACAGGCGGCCAAGGAGGAGCCGAACGTCGTTCCCTTCCGCAAGGCCGAAGGGGAATGAAGGTCGCCGTTCTGAAAGGGGGGCGGTCGCTGGAGCGCAGCGTCTCGCTGCGCTCGGGGGCGCGGGTCGAGGACGCGCTCGAGCGGCTCGGGCACGAGGTGCTGGCGCTGGAGGCAGATGGCGAATTGGTCAAGCGGCTCGCGACGGAGCGGCCCGACGTCGCCTTCGTCGCGATGCACGGGCTCGGGGGCGAGGACGGCACCGCGCAGGAGCTGCTCGAAATCCTCGACATCCCCTTCACCGGGCCGAGCGTCGCGGCCTGCGTGCGCTGCATCGACAAGTCGCTGACCAAGCACGATCTGCGGGCGGCGGGCATCCCGACGCCGGACTGGTTCGCCTTCAACGAGACGGCCTTCCGCGAGCTGGGCGCCGCCGACGCGCTGGGCGGACTGGAGGGGCGCCTGGGCTTCCCGCTCGTGATCAAGCCGAGCCGCGGCGGCTCGGCACTGGGGGTCAAGTTCGCCGAGCGTCAGGACGACGTGCCGGCGGCGCTCGTCTCGGCCTTCAGCTATGACGACAAGGTCCTGCTCGAACGCTTCGTCCGCGGACGCGAGCTGGCGGTCAGCGTGCTCGGCGACGAGGCCCTGCCGGTGGTCGAGGCGATCCCCCAGAGCGACGACGGCTACGACTTCGAAGCGCGCTACGAGATCGGTCGCACCTCCTTCGTCTGCCCGGCGGAGCTGGACGACGCGCAGACCGCCGCCGTCACCGAGGCGGCGCTCGGCGCCTACGAGACGCTCGGCTGCTCGGGCTTCTCGCGGGTCGACCTGATCCTCGGGGAGGACGGGCCGCAGGTGCTGGAGGTGAACGCGATCCCCGGCCTCACCGACACGAGCCTGCTGCCGCAGGCGGCCGAGGCGGCGGGCATGTCGTTCGAGCAGCTGGTCGAGCGAATCGTGGATCTCGCCCTGGCGCCCGCGGCGCGCTAGAGGCTAGCTGTCGCCGCCCTGGGCGAAGTCGTCCGGGGAGACCTCGTCGAGGAACTCTTTGAATTTGTCGACGACCTCCTCGGTGTCCTCGACGTCGTGCTCGAACTCGATCGCCGACTCCTCGATCACGTTCTCGTCGGCGTAGATCGGGGCCGAGACGCGGACGGCGAGGGCGAGGGCATCGGAGGGACGTGAGTCGATCTCCAGCTCGGAGCCGTTGACCGAGACCGTGATCGAGGCGTAGAACGTGTTGTCGCGCAGCTCGGTCACCGAGACGCGCTCGCATTTTGCGTCGAGCTGCTCGAGCACGTCGGAGAGCAGGTCGTGCGTCATCGGCCGCGGCGTCGTCGCCCCCTGCAGCTTCATCAGGATCGCCGCCGCCTCCGGGTGCCCGATCCAGATCGGCAGGAACTTGTTGCCGTCCACAGTCTTCAGCAAGACGATCGGCTGCTTGCCGACCATGTCGAAGCTGACTCCATAGATCTGCATCTGCTGCACGTATGGGCGATCCTGGATTCGAACCAGGGACCTCGTCCTTATCAGAGACGCGCTCTAACCAACTGAGCTAATCGCCCGGAGCCAGGCCGATGATAGCGGGGGGAAGGGGAGCGCCAAGCACGTGCTTCTCGGCGTCGCCGGGTCGGATTCATCATGATGCGCCTGCGATGAATCTGGCCATTCCCCACGGCTACGCGTTCCGCAATATCAACTACGGCATGGAGCTTCTCGTCCACGCCTTCCCCGACCACTGCGCCAGCCTCGTCCGCGCACTCGATGCCTGGACCATCACCTGGCCGGAGATAGAAGCTGGGGGTGGAAACAAGAGTGCGATCAGTCGCCACTTCGAGGAGGCATTCCAAGGCGAGGGGTGGGAGGAGACCGGGCTCGATCTGGAAACGCGGCTGGCGGGGGTGACGACCATCGCGCGAACCCACAAGATAGATCTCTTCAAGCGCGGTACGGGCGGCGAGCTTCCAGGCATCGGGATCGAGCTGGAGTGGAACAACAAGGACGAGTTCTTCGACCGCGACCTGATCAATTTCGAGGCGTTGCATCGGGCTCGGGGGCTTGCGGTCGGTGTGATCGTGACCCGCGGTCCCAGCCTTCAAGAGGAGCTGCGGACGCGTGGCTTGAAGAAGTTCGGCGCGCGGTCGACTCATTGGGAGAAGCTCATGCCTCGCCTTGAGCTGGGGCGGGGCGGGGCCACGCCGATCATCGCGCTGGGTGTCGAGCTCGAGCGGGTCCAAGAGGCCTGACGGGCCGATCACGGATTCGAATCTTGCGCACGCGGCCACCACGCCCGGGCAGCATCGTCTCTGACATCGAGGGCTATCTCAGCGAACGGGTGAGGGCCAAGATCGCCGATATACACGCCAGCGTGAACGCGCGGCGGATCGATCGCCGGTTGCCGCCTGTGTCGAGGGAGTCAGTTCGCGGGGCTCTGAACTCCAACGTCGGCAACAAGGGCCACGGCCTGTTCGAGCGCGAGGGCCGGGGTATCTATTCGCTCTCGAGCCAGAAGGGGAAGCGGCCCTCATGATGCCTGAGCTTCGGCTCCCCCATCCATGGGCGAAGTCGCGATCTCGTCCCCCCATTGGTGCCAACCTGGACGAGAATGGCGAGCGAACAGCTCCAGATAAGGGCCTGGCGAGCAGGACTCGATGATGTCGTAGAGTTGCTCAGGCTTGCGTGAGTGCTCACGCTTACGCTCGGCAAAGAGGTTTACCTGACGGCGGCCCGGTGCCAGCGTTCTGCGAGACCCCCGCACGCCGAAGAGCACAAGCTCGGTCACGTTGCGGAAATAGAAGCCGACCCCTCGTCCGTCGGGACCTCCGTCCTTGCGCGTCTTGAACCAGACGAGATTGGTCTTGTAAGTGAACCCCCAGCTCCGCATGACCTCGAGCCCCTCAGCAAGGAGGGCATTTGGAACCCAGAGATAGAGGTGAGCACGATCGCCAACGGCGTCCCCGACCGGGAGGGCTCCGATCTCGTCGAGTCCCATAGTTCGATACCGAGCCAACCTCACGTGCTCGGGCGCGACCTTGCCGGTGCGGTTCTGAAACCGCCACGGCGGATCAGCAAGAACGGTCTCGAACTTCTTCTTTCGGCGCACGAAAGAGACGAGCGATTGGTTTGCGACATCGTTCATAAAAGATCTATTAGATCTTCTCACCCTGGGCGGCGGGAAGAGCTCGGTCTGATGATCTGGCACCCTCCATCAAGACGTGAAGGGGCCGTCCTTCCCTGGTCCGCTGGACAAACGGATGAACTTCAGACACGGTCGCGTGTCGAAGCTCGCTGCGTGAGCCGGCGCGCCAGGGCGATGGCCTCGTCGAGGTCGGCGAGGCGGATCTCGAGCGAGACGTGGGCGGCGCGGGGCTTGAGCTTGACCTCGTGGCCGAGGGCGGCCTCGAGCTCGTCGGCGGCGGAGCGGAAGGCGGCCTCTTCCTCCGGGCTGAGCTCGCCTCGTGAGGCCTTTGCTCTCTTTGGCTGGCTGGCCAGCTTGGCGCGGTTCTCGGTCTCGCGGACCGACCAGCCTGCTTTGGCGGCGTCGCGGGCGAGGCGGCGGCGGACGTCGTTGCCCTCGGCGAGGAGGAGGGCCTTGCCGTGCCCTTCGCTGAGGGCACCCGACTCGAGCAGGCCGAGGGCCTCGTCGGGGAGGTCGAGCAGGCGGATCAGGTTGGAGACGGCCGGGCGGCTGCGGCCGACGCGGCGGGCCAGCTCCTCCTTGGAGAGTCCCAACTCGTCGACCAGGGCGGCGCAGGCGCGGGCCTCGTCGACCGGGTTGAGATCCTCGCGCACCATGTTCTCGATCAGCGCCACCTGCAGGCGCTCGGCCAACTCGCGATCGCGGACGATCGCCGGAACCTTGGCGAGGCCGGCGGCCTGCGCGGCGCGCCAGCGCCGCTCGCCGGCGATCAGCTCGTAGCTGCCGTCGGACATCGGGCGAACGAGAAGCGGCTGGACGACGCCATTGGCCTCGATCGAGGCGGCGAGCGCTTCGAGAGACTCGGGGTCGATCTTGGTCCGCGGTTGGTTGGGGTTCGGCTTGATCGTCTCGACCGGCAGCTCGTGCAGCTCACCGGCCGCGTGGGGGGCCGACTCCGGCAGGATCGCCGCGAGGCCGCTGCCGAGGCCGCGCTTGGTTGCGGTGCTAGCCACGGCTCGCGAGCTCCTTGGCGAGGGCGCGGTAGGCCTGCGAGCCGCGGGAGGACGGCGAGTGCTCGGTCACCGGCAGACCGAAGCTCGGGGCCTCGGCGACCCTGACGCTGCGCGGGATGACCGTCTCGAAGACCATGTCCGGGAAGTGCTGGCGCAGTTCCCGCTCGACGTCCTGCGCCAGGCGGGTGCGCTCATCGTGCATAGTGACCAACAGGCCCGACACCTCCAGGGCCGGGTTGAGCTCGCGGCGGATCATCGCCAGCGTGTCGAGGAACTGGACGAGGCCCTCGAGCGCCAGGTACTCGGCCTGGACGGGGACGATCACGCGGTCGGCCGCGGTCAGGGCGTTGACGCTGACCGGGCCCAGCGAGGGCGGGCAGTCGAGCAGCGTGTAGGCGAAGCGCTCGCGCACCGGGCCGAGTCGGTCGCGCAGGCGCGTCTCGGAGCCCTCGATCCGCGGCAGCTCGACCGCGGCGCCGGCCAGATCGCGGTTGGCGGGGACCAGCCAGAGGTTGTCGGGTCCGGCCGGCCGGGCCGCTTCCGCCACCGAGCCCTCGCCGACGAGGCAGTCGTAAGAGGAGGGGTGCATGTCGCGCTCGCCACCGAGGGCGACGGTCGCGTTGCACTGGGGGTCGAGGTCGACGAGCAGGGTCTGGGCGCCCGCCCCGGCGACGCAGGCGGCGACGTTGACCGCGGTCGTCGTCTTGCCGACTCCGCCCTTCTGATTCGCGATCGCGTAGACGACGCCCATCCGGCCGCAGACTAGTGCTAGCCGCGCGGGCGCTTCTTCGCCATTCCCGCTCGGCGCGGCAATCCGGCGGGAGTGGCGCCCGACTTGCGCACCACATGCAGGTGGCGATGCTCGCTGCCGGCGTAGGGACCGACGTGGAGGATCTGCTCGGGATGCATCGCGAGCAGATCGGCAGCGTTGAGAAGCTGCTGCTCCTCCTCGGGGTCGCGCTTGCCCTTCCAGGCAACGAGGACGCCGTCTTCGCGAAGGAGCGGGGAGGCGAGCTCGGCGAGGGTCGAGAGGCGGCCGACGGCGCGGGCCGTCACCACGTCGTAGGTCTCGCGGCCCTCGCCGGCGGCCAGGGCCTCGGAGCGCTCGTCGAGGACGCGGGCGTTGGCGATGCCGGCGGCGTCGATCGCGCGTTGGATGAACTCGCACTTGCGGCCCACCGACTCGACCAGGTCGACCCGCACCTCGGGCAGGGCAACAGCCAAAACGAGACCCGGAAACCCAGCTCCAGAGCCAATATCGGCGATCCTTTGCGCCTCGCGCAGGTCGCCCACCTCGAGCCCGGTGAGGCTGTCGGCCACGTGCACCTTCCACGCTCGCGCCGGCTCCGTCACCGAACTCACCGAAGCCCTCTCGTCCCTCAAGAGCTCCAAGACCCGCGTGATCGTCGCTCGTTGCGCAGCGCTGAGAGAGTTCCCCGGTAGGGGTGGAGCGTCTTGTACTTTTTTCGAATCCACCTTCGGGCGCCAGCGCCATAGCCTCCTTCGAAAAAAGTTAAGCGAAACCCCTACGGGGGAACTCTCTACTCCGAAACCAGCGGAGCGACGACCACGCAGCGGCGCGGCTCGTCCCCTTCGCTGAAGGTCTCGACCCCCGGCCGGTCCCTCAGGTGCTCGTGGACGACGCGGCGCTCCTGGGCGCTCATCGGGTCCATCTCGACCGAGACGTTGCGGCTCAATGCCTGCTCCGCCGCCCGGTCGGCGCGCGCCGTGAGCGTGTCGTGCCGGCGGCCCCGGTAGCCGGCCGCGTCGACGATCACCCGCTTGCGATCGCGCATGCCGCGAAAGGCCGCCTGGTAGGCGAGCAGCTGAAGCGCGTCGATGGTTTGGCCGCGCTTGCCGATCAGCAACCCGTAGTCGTCGTCGCCGTCGACGGAGGCGACGATGCGATCGTCTTCCTCGACGATGTCGACGTCGCCGTCTAGGTCGAGCTCGTCGAGGACGCCCTCCACCAACTCGCGCACTCGCTCGGCCGGCTCTTGCGGCCAGTCACCCATCTCGCCCATGGCGCGGCAGTCTATTGCTGCTTGTGCTGGTGGGGGGAGAGGATGGCCCTCGAACCGGCGGATACTCAAAGTGCCGAGCCAATCGGCGAGGCACTTGTCAGGGCGAGGGCCACCCTCTCCCTGCTGTGCCCGCTACCGCCGCTTCTTCTTCTTCCGCGGCGAAGGCGGCGGCGGTTTCGCCGCCTGGACCTCCTCCGGCGTGGCGATCTGCGGCGCCGGGACGATGCGCTGGATCGTGTACTGCTGACCGATCGTCCAGATATTGGTCGTGATCCAGTAGAGGATGAGGCCGGCGGGGAAATTGATTACGAAGGGGATGAAGACCAGGGGTAGGATGAACATCATCGTGCGCTGGCTTTTGTCGGCGCTGAGCGCCATGACCATGCCCGAGAGCAGCTGCGTGCCGACGTAGAGCACGAGCAGGACGATCAGTTCGGAGCCGGTCGCCTTTGCCGTCAGGTCGTTGATGAATAGGAAGGACGCTTCGGCGCCGCACTGGCCCGCCTTACAGCCGATGTCGGCCGGCAGCTCGTTGCGAAGCACGTAGAAGAGCGTGAAGAAGACCGGTAGCTGCGCCAGTAGCGGCACGCAGGCCGCGAACGGGTTGATTTTGTTCTCCTGGTAGAAGCGCATCATTTCCTGCTGCATGCGCTGCCGGTCGTTTTTGTACTTCTCCTGGATTTCTTTGATCCGCGGCTGCAGCGCCTGTAGGGCACGCATGCCCTTGAGCTGCCTGTAGGTGAGAGGCACGAGGACCGCGCGGGTGACGATCGTCAGGGCGATGATCGAGGCGCCCCAGCTGAGTCCGGCGTTGTCGTGGAAGAACTTGAGCAGCTCGTTGACGACGTCGATCAGCGGCTGTAGGGGGTTCGCGAAGAGAATCACGAGTGGACCTCGCCGTGGTAGACGCGAGGGTCGACCGGCCCGACCCTGAGCGTGAAGCGCTCGGGCACGGGGTCGAAGCCGCCGTGGCTGAACGGGTTGCAGCGGAGCAGACGCCAGGCGGCCAACAGCCCACCCCTAGCGACGCCGAAGCGGCCGATCGAGGTCGCCGCGTAGGCGGAGCAGGTCGGCTCGTAGCGGCAGCGGCGGGGCGTCATCGGGGAGATCCAGCGCCGGTAGGCGCCGATCAGGGCCAAAAGAAGCCGTTTCACGTGGAACCCCCCTTGCTGGCGCCGGACGCGAGGGCCTCCTCGAGGCTTGCGCGCACTCCCGTCCCGCCCTCACGCTCGATCAGCTCCGATATCTCGGGGCGCGCGACGACGACGAAATCGTGCTGGGGCGGGAGCTGGTCGGAGAGCTCCCAGAAAGCCTCGCGCAGCACGCGCTTGACCTTGTTGCGGTCGACCGCGCCTCCAACCTTCCGGCTCACCGAGACGCCGAGCCTCACGTCTTCCCCCTCCTCGCCCTGGCGCGGGAAGCTGTAGAGAACGAGGTAGCGGGTCGCATGAGATTTCCCGTCGCGATACACGCGGTCGAACTCACCGCTGCGCGAGAGCCGGCGTCGCCTCGACGCCATCTAAGGAGTGAGGCGCTTGCGGCCTTTTTGACGGCGGCGCTTGAGGATCGCTCGCCCGCCACGCGTGCGCATCCGCGCCCTGAACCCGTGCGTCTTCGCCCGCTTCCGCTTCTTCGGCTGGTAGGTCCGCTTCATCGGCCCGGGCAGTATACGGACCCGCGGACCGAGCGGGCGAAAGCTTTCTTCGGGATTTGCGGCGGGGAGCGAGTCGGCGCCTACGGCCGCCGCTATGGTCGCCTTCGTGCCTGGCGATCCGGCCAAATCCGACGTTGAGCGCGTCTGGGAAGAAGTTCGCGCCCGTCTGCGCAGCTCGCTGCCCGAGTCCACATTCGCGCTCTGGCTCGAGCCCCTGCGAGCCCTCGGCGCGGCCGACGGAACCCTCTACGTCTGGGCCCCCGAGTCGATCCGGACCTGGACGGAGCGCCGCTACGCCGGCCTGCTGAGGCGAACCCTCGCCGACGTCGACGCGAGCCTGACTGCCATCGTCTTCTCCGAGGACGCCCCGCAAACCGACTCGGAGAGCGGTGGGTCGGGGGAAAGTCTCAACGTCAACTACACCTTTGACCGCTTTGTCATCGGCGAGGGCAACCGGGTCGCTCATGCGGCGGCTTTGGCCGTGGCCGAGGCGCCCTCCGAGGCCTACAACCCGCTCTTCCTGCATGGCCCGCCCGGGTTGGGCAAGACGCACCTGCTGGTGGCGATCGCCAACTACCTCCGGTCCTGCGCACCCGGGCTGGAAGTCCGCTACACGACCGCCGAGCGCTTCACGACCGAGTTCGTCCGGGCGCTGCGCAACGAAGGCGCCGAGGAGTTCAAGCGACGCCATCGCGACCTCGACGTGCTGCTCGTCGACGACGTCCAGTTCCTCGAGGGCAAGCGCCACACCGAGGACGAGTTCTTCCACACCTTCAACGCCCTCTACGAGAGCGGCAGCCAACTGGTCCTCTCGGCCGATCGCATACCGAGCGAGCTTTCGACGCTCGAGTCGCGACTGCGCGATCGCTTCGAGTGGGGCCTGACGGTCGCCGTCGAGCCGCCCAACCTGGCAACGCGACTCACGGTCCTGCGTCGGCTCGTGAGCGAGGCCGGACTCGACGCCGACGAAGGCGTCCTCGTCGAGCTGGCGAGGCGCATCGACGCCAACGTGCGCCAGCTGCACGGGGCGCTGACCAAGGTTCTCGCCCACGCCTCGCTCACCGCCAGGCCGCTCAGCGCCGAGCTGATCGAGGCCGTCGTGCCTCGCGTCACCCGCTCGCGCGAAACCAGCCCCGTCGAAGAGATCCAGCAGCGGGTCTCCGAGTCGTTCGGCGTCTCCCGAGCCGAGCTCGTCGGCCCTACGCGAGCCGCGACCCCGGTGCGCGCGCGCCACGTCGCGATCTACCTGACGCGAGAGATGACCGACCTCTCGCTCCCCCAGATCGGGCGCCTGTATGGCGGCCGCGATCATTCCACCGTGCTGAGCTCGATCCGGCGTATCGAAGACCGTTGCCGCGACGACCAGGAGCTTGCCGCCAAACTGACCGAGCTGCGCGCCTCAATCCACACGGCCTCCACACCCGCCTCCTGACGGCCGGTCGCACTGTAAGAATCCATGCCTTCCCACAACTCACTCCACAGGCCACCCGCCGCTTCACTATGCGACGCGGCGCGCTTTTGAAACGCTTTCAACAGGCACTAACTCAACTCAATAGGGCAACGATTTGAAGCTGAAGACAAAACGCGATGAGCTCGTCTCGAAGCTCTCCGTCATCTCTCGCGCGGTTTCGACCCGAGCCGCAACGCAATCGCTTTCGGGGATCCTGGTCGACGCCTCCAACGGATCGGTCAGCCTCTCGGCGACCGATCTCGAGATGGGCCTGAAGACCGATCTGAAGACTGACTTGGAGGGAAGCGGGATGGTGCTCCTCCCCGGGCGTCTATTTGCCGAGCTCGCTCGCTCGCTGGGCGACGCGGACGTCGAGATCGAGCTTCGCGAGAGCGAGCGCGACGTCGAGATCCGCTGCGGCGGCTCGAGCTTTCACCTGCGGACCCTGCCGAGCGAGGACTTCCCGGCGCTTCCTGAGGAGGAGGGCGAGCCCTTGCGGATCCCCGCAGCGGCGCTCGCGGCGACGGTCGAGCTGGTCGCCGGCGCGGCCTCGCGCGACGACATGCGCCCAGTCCTCACCGGGGTGCTGGTCAGCGCCAGCGGCTCGGAGATGACGATGGTGGCGACCGACTCCTACCGCCTCGCCGTTAAGCGAACCGAGCTCGAGGAGCCGATCGGCGGCGAGATCGAGGCGAACATCCCGGCACGGGCGCTGCGCGAGCTGGGCCGCATCGTCTCCACCGACGGTGTCGAGCAGGTCTCGGTCGCGCTTCAGCGCAACCAAGCCGTCTTTCGAGCGGGGGACACCGTCCTCACGACGAGGCTGATCGAGGGCCAGTTCCCCAACTTTCGACAGCTTCTGCCCGAGTCCTACGAGCACGACGTTCGCCTGCCGCGCCCGGAGCTGCTCGAAGTCACGCGCCGGGTCAGTCAGCTGGCGCAGCGCAATGCCCCATTGCGGCTGTCGTTCGCTCCCGGCGAGCTGACGGTGGCGGCGTCGACGCCCGACGTCGGCGACGCGGAGGAGACGATGCCGGCCGCGTTCGAGGGAGAGCCGCTCGAGATCGGCTTCAACCCCGACTTCCTGCGCGAGGGGATCGAAAGCGTCGAGGGGGATGAGATCCTGGTGCGGCTGATCTCCCCGCTGCGCCCAGGCCTGCTGCAGCCGGTCGACAGCGAGGACTTCCGCTACCTCGTGATGCCCATCCGCCTCAACGTCTGAGGCGTGCCGCGATGCAGGTCGTCGCCGTCGACGCGAGGCCGCTGAGGAGTCTGACGGAGGCCCGGTTGAGCTTGCCGCCGGGGATCGTCAGCCTCGTCGGCCCGAACGGCGCTGGCAAGACGAACCTGCTCGAGGCTCTCTACTTCGGTCTCACCGGTCGCTCATTCCGCACCTCCGACCGCCGCGACCTGATTCCCTTCGGCGGCTCCTTTGCCCGCGCCGAGGCGACCGTGCGCGACGGCGATGGAATCGAGCATCGGCTGCTCGCCTCGGTCAGCCGCGCCGAGGGTCGCCGGCATCTGCTCGACGGCAACGCGGCCGATCCAGCCACGCTGGCCCGTCATCGCCCGCCCGTCGCGGTCTTCTCTCCCGACCGGCTCACTTTGATCAAGGGACCGCCGGGCGAGCGACGCGCCCACCTCGACCGTTTCGTCACGGCCCGCTGGCCCCGTCGCGCGGAGCTTCGCCAGCGCTTCGGTCAGGTCCTGGCGCAGCGCAACGCGATGGTCGCGCGAGTGGCCGCGGGCGCTCGCCCGGAAGCGGACCTCGACCCTTGGGATGAAGCGTTTGCCCAGGCCGCCGCGCCGCTGATCGAGGCGCGGGCCGAGGCGGTGTCGGAGCTGGAGCCGCCCTTTGGCGACGCGGCGGTTGAGCTGGGCTTGGAGGAAGGCGGCCGGGTGGAGTATGCGCCGCGGGCAAGCGGCAACGCGGACGAAGTGGCGGCCGGGCTCGTCGAGCGCCGCGACGCCGACCTGAGGCTCGGGCGGAGCAGCTGGGGCCCGCATCTGGACGAGCTGAAGATCGACGCCGGCGCTCGCTCGCTGCGCCGCTATGGATCGCAGGGCCAGCAACGCGCCGCGCTCCTGGCTCTGATCTTCGCCGAGCGCACCTGTTTGCTCGAGGCACGCCGGGTAGCGCCGCTGCTGCTGCTCGACGATGTGATGAGCGAGCTCGACCCGGAACGGCGCGAGCTCCTGGTCGCGCGGCTCGCGACCGACGGCCAGGCTCTGATCACCGCCGCAGACGAGCACTCGCTTCCCGCCGCAGCGCTGGAGCAGGCGATCCAAGTGCCCCTGGTCGAAGCGCAGGCGGAGGCTGCATGACGCGCCGACGGGCGCCGCGCCCAGCCTCGAGCGCCTTTCGCGCCGCCCTCGATGCGGCCGCTCCGCAGACGCCGCTCGCGGCTCTGCAAACCGCATGGTCGGAGGTCGTCGGCGAGCAGATAGCCGCTGTCGCCGACCCGGTGGCCGAACGCGACGGCGAGGCGATAGTCGCCTGCCGCGATTCCGTCTGGGCGCAGGAGTTGGATCTGATGCAGGAGCAGCTCCTGCAACGACTTGCGGACCGGCTCGGAGAGCGCGCTCCGCGGAGCTTGCGGTTTCGCGTGCAAGATCAGTGAAAGAGTTTCATTTTGTCCGTGATTTGCAGGTCTTTTGTTTCTATTGACGACGCCGTCGAAGGGGCTGAACTGGTATCCTTATGTCAACTTGTGTTTCGGCCCCGACCATGTGCGGCGCGAGCCCGGACGGTCGGGGTTTTCTATGAGAGCGGGAAGGGATTAATTGCCTGAGAAGACGAAGTCGTCGGCGAAGAAGGGGGGTGGCCCGAACTCCTATGGCGCCAAGGACATAACCGTCCTCGAGGGTCTCGAGGCGGTGCGCAAGCGCCCCGGCATGTACATCGGGTCGACCGGCCCGCGCGGGCTCCATCACCTCGTCTACGAGATCGTCGACAACTCGGTCGACGAGGCATTGGCGGGGCACTGCGACAACGTCCGCGCCGTCCTTCACCCCGACAACAGCGTCACCGTCAGCGACGACGGCCGCGGCATCCCGGTCGACGAACTGAAGAAAGAGAAACGACCGGCGGCGGAGGTGGTGCTGACGACCCTCCATGCCGGCGGCAAGTTCGGAGACGGCGGCGGCTACAAGGTCTCCGGCGGTCTGCATGGCGTGGGCGTCTCCGTCGTCAACGCTCTGTCCGAGCGCCTCCATCTCGAAATCAGCCGCGACGGCTCGGTCTGGACGCAGGAGTACGAACGGGGGCAACCGCAGGCGGCGCTGGCCGACGGCGCGGCGACCGATTCGACGGGAACGTCGATCACGTTCCTCCCCGACGACGAGATCTTCGACGAGCTCGAGTTCGACTACGCGACGCTGGCCGAGCGCCTACGCGAGACCGCCTTCCTCACCCGTGGTCTGAAGATCGACCTGGTCGACGAGCGCGGCGCCGGGCAGAGCGACACCTTCCACTACGAGGGCGGGATCGTCGACTTCGTCGCCCACCTCAACGAGAACAAGGACGCCCTTCATCGCAAGACGGTCTTCTTCGAAGGCGAGACCGAGGACGGCCAGGTCGAGGTGGCGATGCAGTGGAACTCCTCCTACCAGGAGTCGGTCTTCAGCTTCGCCAACAACATCAACACCCATGAGGGCGGCTCCCACCTCTCCGGCTTCCGCTCGGCGCTGACGCGGACCCTCAACGCCTACGCGCGCGGCAAGGGCCTGCTCAAAGAGAAAGACGAGAACCTGACCGGCGACGACGTCCGCGAGGGGCTGACGGCGGTGATCTCGGTCAAGCTCGCGGATCCGCAGTTCGAGGGCCAGACGAAGACCAAGCTCGGAAATCCGCCGGTCGAGGGGTTGGTCAAGGAGACGGTCAACCGCAAGCTCGGAGAGTTCTTCGAGGAGAACCCGAGCGAGGCGAAACGGATCGTCGGCAAGGCGGTCGACGCGGCACGCGCCCGTCAGGCGGCACGCAAGGCGCGCGACCTGACCCGCCGCAAGTCGGCGCTCGAGAACTCGACCCTGCCGGGCAAGCTCGCCGACTGCACCGTCCGCGACCCGGCCCTGGCCGAGCTCTTCATCGTCGAGGGCGATTCCGCCGGCGGTTCCGCCAAGCAGGGCCGCGATCGCAACACGCAGGCCGTGCTGCCATTGCGGGGCAAGATCATCAACGTCGAGAAGGCCCGCATCGACAAAGTGCTCTCCAACCAGGAGATCCAGGCGCTGATCACCGCGGTCGGCACCGGCGTGCGCGAGGAGTTCGACATCGAAGAGGCGCGCTACCACAAGGTGGTGCTGATGACCGACGCCGACGTCGACGGCGCTCATATCCGCACCCTCGTGCTCACCTTCCTCTACCGCGAGATGCCGGAGCTGATCGAGGCCGGCTACGTCTACATCGCCAAGCCGCCGCTCTACAAGCTGAAAAGCGGCAAACAGGAGACCTACGTCGAGAAAGAGTCCGAGCTGGAGGAGCTGCTGCTGCGCGACAAGCTCGAGCAGATGGAGGTGGCGGACGCGGAGGGCGCCGCCCACAAGCTGACCGCCACGCGCTGGCAGCGCTTCAACCGCCGCCTCAAGGAGCACGAGGGCTGGGCCGACTCATTGCAGGCCGACTTCGGGCACGAGCTGGTGCGCTTCCTCGGCGAGTCGGAAGTGCTCGACCGCGGAGTCGCCACGCTGGCCGCCGTCAAGGACGTGCTGAGCGGCGAGGCCGGTGAGCTCGAGCCCTTCGACACCGAGATCGTCACCGACTCGGGGGAGGAGATCGTCGTCCGAGCGGTCCACCGCCGCGACGGCCTGGCCCGAACCTACGAGCTCTCCGCCGGCCTGTTCGAATCGCACGACTACCGGCGGCTGGTCGAGTCCCACAGCGAGCTGCTCAAGCAGGTGGGCCGCCCGCCGTTCCGGGTCGTGCTGGGCGACAAAGAGCGAACCGCTGAGTCTTTCGCCGAGCTGCGCCGGATGGTGATGGAGCTGGCCCGTCACGGGGTGACGATGAACCGGTTCAAGGGGCTCGGCGAGATGAACCCCGAGCAGCTGCGGGAGACGACGATGGACCCGGCGAGCCGCACGCTGGAGCGGGTGCGGATCGACGACGCGGCGATGGCGGAGAAGATCTTCACCGACCTGATGGGCGACAAGGTCGAGCCGCGCAAGGCGTTCATCGAAAAACACGCCAAGGAGGTCAGGTTCCTCGATGTCTAGGAGGGCGGTCTAGATGGAGGGAAGCGCCGAAGCTCTCACGGGAGGGCGGATCGAGGAGCGCGAGCTGACGAGCGAGATGCGCTCGTCCTACCTCGACTATGCGATGAGCGTGATCGTCGGCAGGGCGCTGCCCGACGTCCGCGACGGCCTGAAGCCGGTCCACCGCCGCGTGCTCTACGCGATGCACGACCTGGCCCTGCAGCCCAGCCGGCCCTACCGAAAGTCCGCCTTCATCGTCGGCGAGGTGATGGGCAAGTACCACCCGCACGGCGACTCGGCGATCTACGACACGCTCGCCCGCATGGCGCAGGATTTCTCCCTGCGTTACATGCTCGTCGACGGCCAGGGCAACTTCGGCTCGATCGACGACGACCCGCCGGCCGCGATGCGGTATTGCGTCGCTGGCGACACGCGAGTCGCAACGCCGACCGGCACGGTCCGGATCGACTCGATTGCGCCCGATGCGGAGCCCAACTCCGACAACGAGATCGAGACCGAGGTGCTGGACCGCCTCGGACGCCCGGTCAAGGCCTCCAGACTCTTTCACTCGGGTGACCACCCGACACTTCGCCTGCGTACGAAGCAGGGCCACGAGCTCACCGGGACCCACAACCACCCGGTGCTCTGCCTCGTCGACATGGCAGGCGTTCCGCTTCTCTTTTGGAAGCTGCTCGAGGAGATAGAGCCCGGTGACCGGGTGCTCATTTCGCGAGCGCAGGCCGACCCTCTGCCGGCCCAGTGCGCAGAGGACCTGATGGGTGGCTACCTCCGTTCGGAAGGTGAGGCGAAGGCAACGGCTGCGGGCTTGGCCGAAGCGGCAGCGAGCACCGCGATCCTCGAGAGGATCGAGTCGGAGGAGGTCCGGGATGTCATCTCTCCGCTGGTGACGGGCGACTACTTCTACGCCGAGGTCGAGTCGGTTGTCGACGCCGGAGTGCAGGCGGTGTACTCACTGCGTGTCGACACCGAAGACCACTCTTTCCTCACCAATGGCTTCGTCAGCCACAACACCGAGGCGCGCCTCGCCCGCCTCTCGACCGAGCTGCTGCGTGACATCGACGCCGACACGGTCGAGTGGGGTCCGAACTACGACGAGTCCCAGCGCGAGCCGCTCGTGCTGCCGGCACGCTTCCCGAACTTGCTGGTCAACGGCGCCGCCGGGATTGCGGTCGGGATGGCGACCAACATCCCGCCGCACAACCTGAGCGAGTCGATCGGCGCGGTCAAGGCCTACATCGCGAATCCGGGGATTGATCTCGCCGGGCTGATGGAGCACGTCAAAGGACCCGATTTCCCTGGCGGCGGGCTGATGAGCTCGGAGGGGATCCGCGACGCCTACGCTTCGGGCCGCGCCTCGGTGCGGGTGAGGGCGCGGGCCCACGTCGAGCCGCTGAAAGGCGGCCGCGACGCGATCGTCGTCACCGAGCTTCCCTTCCAGGTCAAGAAGGGCGGCGACGGCGGCCTGATCACGAAGATCGCCGATCTCGTCCGCGACAAAAAGATCACCGGCATCTCCGATCTGCGCGACGAGTCCGACAAGTCGGGCATGCGCTTGGTGATCGAGACCAAGCGCGGCGGCGACCCACCCGAGGTGGTGCTCAACCAGCTCTACAAGCGCACGCCGATGCAGAGCACCTTCGGGATCAACATGGTGGCGCTGGTCGACGGGGTGCCGCGCACGCTGAGTCTCAAGGAGCTGGTCGAGCATTACGTCGGTCACCAGCGTGAGGTCGTGATCCGCCGCACGCAGCACGACCTGCGTCAGGCCGAGGCGCGGGCCCACATTCTCGAGGGGCTGTTGATCGCCCTCGACAACCTCGACGCCGTGATCGAGCTGATCCGCGGCTCGGCCGACACCGACGCGGCGAAGGCGGGGCTGATCGAGCGCTTCGAGCTCTCGGCCGAGCAGGCGCAGGCGATCCTCGACATGCGCCTGGCCCGCCTCACGGCGCTGGAGTCCGGCAAGGTGCGCGAAGAGCACGACGAGCTGCTCGAGCGGATCGCCGAGCTGCGCGCGATCCTCGGCGACCCGGCCCGGATCGACGCCGTGGTCGTCGAGGAGCTCGACGACGTCGACAAGCGCTACGGCGACGAGCGTCGCACCGAGATCACCCACTTCGAGGGCGACATGAACATCGAGGACATGATCGCCGACCAACAGATGGTGATCTCGATCAGCCACTCCGGCTACGCCAAGCGCCTCCCCCTCGCCACCTACCGCCAGCAGCGCCGCGGCGGGCGCGGCGTGATGGGGATGGACCTGAAGGAGGACGACTACATCGAGCACCTGCACATCTGCTCGACGCACGACTTCCTGCTCTTCTTCACCAACCGCGGCAAGGTCTACCGGCTCAAGGTCTACGAGCTGCCCGAGGGGTCGCGCACGGCGAAAGGCCGGGCGCTGGTCAACGTGCTGCCGCTGCGCGACGGCGAGAAGGTGACTGCGGTGATCCCGACCCGTGACTTCAGCGAGAACAAGTACCTGGTCTTCGCCACCGCACAGGGACTGGTGAAGAAGACCGAGTTCACGGCCTACAACACGCCGATCCGCGCCGACGGGATCATCGCGATCAAGATCCGCGACGGCGACGAGCTGGTGCAGGTGCGCCTCACCTCGGGCGACGACGACGTCCTGCTCGTCTCCAAGTCGGGCCACTCGTCGCGCTTCTCCGAGACCAAAGTGCGGCCGATGGGCCGCGACACCAGCGGCGTCAAAGGGATGAACGTCTCGGCCAAGGTCGACGGCAAGCCGAACCGCGTGCTGGCGATGGACATCGCCCGCGACGACTCGGAGCTCTTCGTCGTTACCGAGAACGGCTACGGCAAGCGCACCTCGGTCTCCGAGTACCCGGTCAAGGGCCGCGGCACCAAGGGCGTGCTGACGGCGAAGCTGACGGCGAAGAAGGGCGGCCTGGCCGGCGCCCTGATCGTCCGCGAACACCAGGACCTGCTCTTCATCTCCCAAAACGGCATGGTCCAGCGCACCCAGGCGGGCGGCATCTCGCAGATGGGCCGCGCGACGCAGGGCGTCAAAGTGATGAACATGAAGGACGACGACTGCGTCTCCGCCGTCGCGCTGGTGGTCGACGAAGAGGACGACGGCGCCGAGGAGAACGGGCAGGAAGAGCTACAGGGCTGATATGATAATCTCATATGAGTCGACTCCTCTCCGTCTCCGTGCCTGACGACCTCGCCACTGAAACCGAGGCGCTCGCGAAGAGCCTCGGCAAGACGAAGAGCGAGGTCGTGCGCGACGCGCTGCGGCGCCAGGTGCAGATCGAGCGGCTGGGGGAGCTTCAGCGCTATGGCCGCGATCGCGCCGAGGCGCTCGGAATCGGCCCCGAGGACAGCGAAGCGCTGGTCGACGAGCTGCGCGCGCGGCGGACCTGACCCTGCGCGTTCTCTGTGACACCAACGTGCTCGTCTCGGCGTTCATCGCCGCGGGCCCGCCCAGCCGGGTGCTCGAACAGGCGGCGGACGGCAAGCTGGACCTCGTCCTCGCCGAGCCGGTCCTCGCCGAGGTGCAGCGCATCCTCGTCTCCAAGCTCTCCTTCGAACCCGAGCGCTACCTCGAGGTCGAGGGCCTGCTCCTCGAGCTTGCCGCCGAGACGATCGCGGCGCCCGGAGAGCCCCCCGCTCCCACCTCCGGCGATCCGGATGACGACCTGATCCTCGCCTGCGCTGCGCGGGCTTCGGTCGACGTCCTCGTCTCCGGTGACCGCAAGCATCTCCTCCCGCTTGGCAGCTTCGAGGGCGTGCGAATTCTCACTCCCCAGGCACTGTTGGCCGAGCTCCGCTCCGCTTAAGCGGCAGCAGGCAGGTACTGCTCCCAGGCCGGCGGGATGCGGGGGCTGGCGACCTGGATGAAGACCGTGGGGCCGGGGGCCTTGGGGGTCTTCTGGGGGTGCATCTGGATCTCGCGCGGTAGGCGGTTGCCCTTGCGGCGATTGCAGGCGGCGCAGGCGGCGACGATGTTCTCCCAGACGGACTTGCCGCCGCGGCTGCGGGGGATGACGTGGTCGACGGTGAGGCCGGACTTGCGCGAGCCGCAGTACTGACAGGTCCAGGAATCGCGGGCGAGGACCGCGCGGCGGGTGATCTTGCGCCGGTGTGCTTCGCGCGGGATGCGCACGTAGCTGACCAGGCGGATCACATCGGGCCGGTCCATCGTCATCCGCTCGGAGTGGATCGCCCCCTCGCGACGCTCGAGCAGCTCGGCCTTTTGCTTGAGCAAGAGCACAGCAGCCCTTCTCAACGTGCAAACGTTGATCGGCTCATAGGTCGCATTCAGGACCAGCACACGCGCCATATTGCTCCGAGATTCTACGCAGGCGACTAATCGACCGGGTAGGAGCCCAGGATCCGAACGGACTCGGCCTTGCCTCGCAACGCGGAAATGGCCTCCGTGACAGCTGGATCCGATTCGGACCCCTCTAGGTCGCAGAAGAACATGTAGCGGCCCAATTCAGAGCGCAGGGGTCGCGACTCGATGCGCGTCAGGTTGACCTCGCGCGAGGAGAACTCCTGCAGGGCCTCGACCAGGGCGCCGGGGTGGTCTTCGCCCAGCTCGGAGAAGACGAGAGAGGTCTTCCAGGCGCCGTTCCCCTGCGCCTCGGTTCCGGCCGGCGCGATCCAGACGAAGCGCGTGACGTTGTTGGCCTCGTCCTCGATCCCTTCGCGCAGGACGGCGCAGCCATACAGCTCGGCAGCGGAACGAGCCCCGATCGCGACCCATTGCTCGTCCGACTCGCTGACGAGTCGGACCGCTTCCGCGGTGCTGCTGACGCTGCGCAGCTCGGCGTCCGGCAGGTTCTCGCGCAGGAAGCGCGCGCACTGGGCCAGTGGCTGGGGGTGAGAGAGCACGGCGGCGACTCGCTCCAGCTCGATCCCCTCCTTTCCGATCAGCTGCGCGCTGACCGCGAAGTCGTGCTCGCCGACGACCGTGACTCCCTCGGCGTCGAAGGCCAGCGTGTCGAGCGTGCTGCGCACCGAGCCCTCGATCGAGTTCTCGAAGGGGACGAAGGCCCGCTCCGCCTCGCCGTCCTCGACGGCGAGAATCGCGGCGCGGATCGTCGCCGCGGGCAGCAGCTCGTCATCGGTCTCACCGATGCCCGTCTCGCGCAGGGCGTCTTCGGTGAAGGTCCCGCCAGGTCCCAAGTAGGCGATCCGCATCCTCGCCCGCCCGCTATTCGAAGCTGACCGTGTAGGTGGCCTTGTTGTTTTCGGAGACCTGCTCGCCGGGAACCGTGGCGACGTCGACTTCGAGCGTCGCTTCGCCCTTCGGCGTCGGCGTCAGCGGGATCGAGACCGTTGCCGTTTCGCCCGCGGCGATCGTTTCGAGCGTGTCGGTCAGGGTGTTGCCGTTGACCGTGACCGAGACGGTGATCCCGTTCTCGGTCGATTCGCCCTGGTTCTGCACCTGGACTTCGACTTCCGCCGCGCCTTCGGTGACGACGCCGGTCGTCGCTTCGGCGGCGAGTTCGGTGCCGCCGATGCTGGTGCCGATCAGGCCGAGGCCGTGCACGCCGCTCGTTTCGGCCGAGGTGGCGCCGCTGACCGATCCGAGCGCCGCCGCGACGGTCGCTTCGTCGAGCCATTTCGTCCCTTCGGGCAGGAAGACGCTCGCCGGCACGTCGCTGTCGCCGATGCCGTTGTCGGCCAGGGTCGTGTCGATCTCGGGCCGGGTCACTTCCGCGTAGACGACGTCGCTCCCCATCAGCGTCTGCATCTGCTTGGCGATCACCGCGATCGCCTTCTCCGAGCCGACGTCGCCGAGCGCGGTGCTCATCTTGTCGGCTATCCGGTCCATCGCTTTCGCGCGCAGCTCGTAGACGAGCTTCAGCGAGTCCTGAGCGTCGCTCATGTCGCCCGGCGTGCTGAGGCCGTCGACGCGGCTCGCGTAGTTGTCCATCGCGCTGCGGTCGGCTTCGACCTGGTCGACGAACTCGGTCACCGAGAGGCTGCCGGGGTCGGCGAGCTTGCCGAAGAACGACTTGCTCGTCTGTTCGGTCTCGTCGACGATCTGGGTGACGTTGCGGGCGTAGTCGCTCAGCGCACGCTTCGCCCGAGCGTCCAAGCAGCCCTTGACGCCAAGGACGATGAGGATGATGAGGAGCAGGCCGCCGGCCAGCGCAAGACCGCGCCGGAGCAGGATCTGCTGGCGTTCGGGGCGCCGGCGTGGCCGCGGGCGCCGGCCCGGCCTGGGTGCGGGGGAATCCTCCAAGTAGCGGGGAGTATGTCGCAGGAGGAAGCGGATTCGCGGCGAAGTGCCCTATTGCCGTGGTCGGCTCGCTGGTCCTAAACCGCTTCCTGATCGAGCGCCGCCTCGGCAGCGGCGGTTTCGGCACCGTCTATGAGGCCTGGGACGGCCGTCTCGAGCGGCCGGTTGCGGTGAAGGCGATCGAATCGGCAGGCGGCCGCGGTTCCAGCCGTGTGTTGAGGGAGGCGCAGGCGGCCGCTCGGCTCAACCACCCCGGCATCGTGACGCTCTACGAGATGGGGGAGGAGGACGGCAACGCCCTCCTGGTCACGGAGCTGGTCGAGGGCGACACGCTCGCCGAGCTGAACCGCGATTGCGCGCTGAGCGATCGCGAGATCGGCGAGATCGGCGCCGACCTCTGCGAGGCGCTCGCCCACGCCCACTCACGGGCGGTCGTCCACCGCGACATCAAGCCGCAGAACGTGCTCGTCACCGAGGACGGCGAGCCACGAGCCAAGCTGATGGACTTCGGCGTCGCCCGGCTCACCGACGGCGCTGCGCTCACCGCGCCCGGCGACGTGGTCGGCACCCTCGCCTACATGGCGCCGGAGCAGGCGGAGGGGCATACGGCGGGCCCCGAGGCCGACGTCTACTCGCTGGCGCTGATGCTCTACGAGTGCTGGAGCGGCGAGAACCCGGCCCGCCACGCCACGCCGGCAGCGACCGCACGGGCGATCGGCGCCCGCCTCCGCCCGCTGCGCCGCCGCCGCCCCGATCTTCCGCGCGAGCTCTGCGAGACCGTCGACGCATGCCTGCAGACGCGACCGGGCAGGCGCCCCTCGCTGGAGGAGCTGGGCGAGACGATCGAGGACTCGCTCGAGCTGCTCGCCGACAACCGCCGCTCGGCGAGGCATGCTGTCCCGGTGCGTCTCGCGGCCATCGCCGCGGCCGCCGTCCTCGGCGCTTGGCTCGCTGCCGGCCACGGCGTCCTGCTCCCCTGAGAGTCCGAGGTCCCACCATCTAGGATTCGAGCCTTCTCCCGGAGACCCGAGTGTCCGCCGGCGCTCGCGAAAAGGAGCCAACGATCAGCGTTCTACGCAACTTGGAGAGTCGGATCGAAGGCCTCGTCGAGGGCGTCTTCAGCCGCGCCTTCAGCTCGGAGGTGCAGCCGGTCGAGCTCGCCCGCAAGCTCGCCAAGGAGATGGACGCCCACAAGACGGCCGGGGTCGCCCGCGTCTACGTCCCGAACGAGTACACGGTCCACCTCTCCACGCGCGACCGAGCCAAGCTCGAGGGCTACGAGCGCTCGCTCGAGCAGGAGCTCTCCGGCTACCTCCTGGAGCACGCGCGGCGGCGCAGCTACGACCTGCTGACCCGGCCAGCGGTCGAGTTCAAGACCGACGAGCGCCTACGCCTGGGTGAGTTCGGCATCCAGACCCGTCTGGTCAAGCCCCCGGTGCACGAGGGCGAGAGCCCGAGCCAGGGTGAGGAAGGCCACACGATGGTCTACTCGGCGGTGCGCGAGAAGCCGGCGCCGCCCGTCGCGAAGGAGGCGCCACCGGTCGTCGCGACCCGCGCGGTGGTCGCCTTCGACGACCGCCGCTACGTGCTCGAGGGTCCGCAGGCGACGATCGGCCGTTCGAAGAGCGCCGAGTGCGTGCTGCCCGACCCGAACATCTCCCGCCGCCATGCCGAGCTGCGCCGCTCGCAGACCGGCGACTGGACGATCGCCGACCTCGGCTCGACGAACGGGATCAAGGTGAACGGGCGACGCGTCAGCTCGACCCGGCTCAGCCCGGGGGATCGAGTCACCCTGGGCACGACGACCTTCGTCTTCGAAATCGAGCAGTGACGGCCTGAGCGCGTGGACTACGCCCCGATCTCCGTCGCCCTCAAGTTCGGCTTCCTCGCCGTCCTCTATCTGTTCCTGCTCTGGATCGCACGCAGCGCGATCAAGGACCTGCGCCGTACGGTTGCGCCGGCGCCCGACGCGACCGGATTTCACCAGGCGCCGGGGGTGGTGGCGCAGGCGCCCGCGATGGACGCCTGGCTCGTCGCCGAGCGGGGCGGCGGCCTCTCGCCAGGCGAGCGCTTCGACCTGATCGGCGGCCTCTCGATCGGCCGCTCGGCCGAAGCCGACGTGCGGATCGACGACCGCTATGCCTCCGGCGTGCACGCGAGGATCTTCAGACGCGATGGACGCACCTACGTCGAGGACATGAGATCGACCAACGGGACACTGCTCAACGACGCCGAGCTGCGCGGCGAGGCGGAGCTGATCGACGGCGACGTCGTGCGGATCGGCGACACCGAGTTCCGCTACGAGAGCTCAGGCTGAGCCGATGCTGAGGATCGACGACCAGGCCTTCCGCACCGATACGGGCCGGCAGCGCAACGCAAACGAGGACTCGTTCTTCGTCCGCGCGCCGATCTTCGTGGTCGCCGACGGGATGGGCGGCGCCCAGGCGGGCGAGGTCGCCTCGAAGACGGCAGCCGACGCCTTCGACGTCGACCTCGACGCGGGCCCTCCAGAGCAGGTGCTGCGCGAGACGATCGAGGCCGCCAACCGGCGCATCCACGAGCTCGCCCGCGCCGATCCCTCGCGAGCCGGGATGGGAACGACCCTGACCGCGGCGATCGTCAACGCCGAGCGCGAAGAGGTGGCGATCGGGCACGTCGGCGACAGCCGCGCCTACCGCCTCCGCGACGGCAAGCTCGAGCAGCTCACCCGCGACCACTCGCTGGTCGAGGAGATGCGCCGCAAGGGGCAGCTGACTGACGCCCAGGCCGAGGACCATCCGCAGCGCTCGATCATCACCCGTGCGCTCGGTCCCGAGCCCGAGGTGCAGCCGGACGTCCACACGGTGGCGGCCGCGCCTGGGGACGTCTTCCTGATCTGCTCGGACGGGCTCAACTCGATGCTGAGCGAGGAGCAGATCCGCAAGCTTCTGGCGGGGGCGAGCTCGATGGACGCCGCGGCTCGCGACCTCGTCGGCGAGGCGAACCGCGCGGGCGGCCGCGACAACATCACGGTGCTTGCCTTTCGCCTCGAAGACGCAGCCGCCCCGCAGCGCGCCAGCGCCCCCGCGCCCGAGAGCCCGACCCTGGCGGGCGCGGCAGCCGAGGAAGCGGGGCTGACGGCCGCCGAGGTGCGCCGCCGCGCCGCCGCCGCAGCAGCCCACGAGCGCCGCGAGGCGCTGGCCGCCCGACCGCCTCGGCGCGCCCTGCGCCGCGCCCTCACCGTGCTCGCCGTCGTCGTCGTCCTCGCGGGCGTCGCCTTCGCCGCCTGGTACGCCAACCGTCAGGTCTGGTTCCTCGGCACCGACCCGGCCGGCCGCGTTGCCCTCTACCGCGGCCTGCCCTACGAGCTGCCCTTCGGCGTCGACCTCTACGAGGAGCGCTACGCGAGCCCGATCCAGACCGACTCGCTGCCCGACCGCCGCCGCGAGGCCGTCACCGGCCACGACCTGCGCTCGCGCAGCGACGCGGTCTCGTTGATCGAGGACATCGAAGAATCGCAAGGGGCGCGGTGAGCGCACGCAACCGGGAGCTGACCGCTCTCGTCCCGGTGGCGTTGCTGCTCACGGCCGGCTTCGCGGCCGTCTTCGCCCAGGAGAACTCCAACCTCGACAACGCCAGCCTGCTCTTCGGCGCCTACTTCCTCGCCGTCTGCCTGGCCACGCACGTGTATCTGCGCATCCGCCTGCCCGACGCCGACCCCTACCTCTTCCCGCTCGTCGCCCTGCTCACGGCCTTCGGCCTGGTGATGATCTACCGGATCGACTCGGGCCTCGCCCGCGACCAGGCCAACTGGTTCGTCCTCGGGCTCGTCCTCTTCGCGCTGACGATCCACTTCCTGCGCGACTACGAGGTGCTCGAGCGCTACCGGTACACGATCGCAGCGGTCGGCATCCTCCTCCTCCTGGCGCCGCGGCTGCCGGGGATCGGCGAACAGGTGAACGGCGCCTACCTCGGGGTGAAGATCGGCCCGCTCGCCTTCCAGCCGGCCGAGTTCTCGAAGATATGCCTCGTCGTCTTCCTCGCCAGCTATCTGCGCGAGCACCGCGAGGTGCTGATCGTCGGCGCCAGACGGGTGCTCGGCGTGACCCTGCCGCCGCTCAAGCACTTCGGGCCGCTCCTCGTCGTCTGGGGCGCCTCGATGTTCATGCTCGTCTTCATCCGCGACCTGGGCAGCTCGCTGATGTTCTTCGCCGCCTTCCTGGCGCTGCTCTACGTCGCGACCGGCCGCTTCTCCTTCGTCGTCATCGGCATGGCGATGTTCCTACTCGGCGCCTGGTTCTTCGCCTCGACCGTGCCGCACGTGCACGACCGGGTCGAGATCTGGCTCGACCCCTATGCGCACCCGCAGGGGAGCGGGTACCAGATCCTGCAGTCGATCTTCGCCCAGGCCGACGGCGGCCTCTTCGGCAAGGGCTTCGCCCAGGCTCTGATCGTCGTCCCCGGCACCCACGCGACGCTGCTGCCGGCGGCGCAGACCGACACGATCTACTCGCTGATCGTCAACGAGCTCGGCCTCTTCGGCGCCTGCGCCGTGGTGCTGATCTACCTGCTGATCGCGGCGCGCGGCTTCAAGATCGCCCTGCTCTCCGCCGACGGCTTCTCGAAGCTGCTCGCCACCGGCCTCACCGCGGTCTTCGCGATCCAGGCGTTCGTGATCATCGGCGGCGTCACCCGCGTGATCCCGCTGACCGGCGTCACGCTGCCCTTCATCAGCTACGGCGGCAGTTCGATCGTCGCCAACTTCGTCCTCCTCGCCCTCCTCCTGCTGATCTCAGACCGGGCGCGACGCGAGGCAAGGGAGCTGGGGCGGTGAATCGCCAGATCGTCAAGCTCTTCGGCCTGGTCGTCGTCCTCTTCGCGGTCCTCGTCGGCTTCACGTCCTACTGGGCGGTCTTCGACGCCACGGCCTTGAAAGAAGAGGACGCCAACAAGCGACCGCTGCTCGAGCAGCAGCAGATCCAGCGCGGCCGGATCCTCGCCGCCGACGGGACGGTGATCGCCCGCTCGGTGCCGAAGGGCCACGGCGCCAACCTGCGCTACGTGCGGCGCTACCCGGAAGGCTCGCTCTACGGGCACCCGATCGGATACAGCTTCGTGCGCGAGGGGGACAGCGAGTTCGAGCAGTTCCACAACGACGAGCTGGTCGGCAACGAATCCGAGTTCAGCTCGATCCTCGACGAGCTGCGCGGCCGCAACCAGGAGGGCGACGACGTGGCGACCAACCTCGACCCGGCCGCGCAGGCGGTCGCGCTCGAAGACCTGCGCGAAGCGGGCTTCGGTGCGGTGGTCGCGATCGAGCCGAAGAGCGGTCGGGTGCTGACGATGGCCTCGAATCCGCCCTACGACCCCAACCGCATCCCCTACGACCTGACCGAGCTGAACGAAAACGTCGTGGAAGCGCCGCTGTACAACCGAGCGACGCAGGGTCAGTACCCGCCCGGATCGACCTTCAAGGTGGTGACCGCCGCCGCCGGCCTGGAAAGCGGCACGATCACGCCGGAAACCGCGTTCCCGGCCCCCTCGCCGCTGATCGTCGAAACCGTGCCGCTGCAGAACGACTTCAACACCAGCTACGGCCCGATCAGCCTCGACACGGCGCTGACCAACTCGGTCAACACCTGGTTCGGCCAGCTCGGCCAGGACCTCGGCCAGGACCAGCTCTTCGAGACGATGGAAAAGTTCGGCTTCAACTCGACGCCGCCGATCGACCTGCCCAAGAACGACATCTCAGGGAGCGGCGTCTACTCCGAAGGCCACGTCCTGCATCGCGACGACCCGGTCGACGTGGCGCGGGTCGCGATCGGCCAGGAGCGGCTGGCGGTGACGCCGCTGCAGATGGCGATGGTCGCCGCCGCGGTCGCCAACGGCGGCAAGCTGATGAAGCCGCAGATCTGGAGTCGCGTGATCGACCCCGACGGGCGAGTGGTCAAGCGCCTCGATCCCTCCGAGTACAGCCAGCCGATCAGCGCCGAGACCGCGGCTGAGCTGACCACCGCGATGGAAGGCGTGGTCAGCGAAGGCACCGGCACCAACGCGGCGATCTCGGGCGTGCCGGTTGCGGGGAAGACGGGAACCGCGGAAACCCCATACAACGAATCCTGCGGCGGTGGGACCGACGAGAACCAGGCCTGGTTCATCGGCTTCGCCCCGGCGGACGAACCGCAGGTGGCGATCGCCGCCACCGTAGAGTGCACGACCCAGTTCGGAAACGACGTTGCCGCGCCGATCTTCCGCGACGTGGCAGAAAGCATCCTCAATGGCGGCTGAGATCAAAGAGGGAACGATGCTCGACGGGCGCTACCGGATCCTGCGCCGAATCGGCTCTGGCGGGATGGCGGACGTCTGGCTCGCCGACGACTCGCACCTGCAGCGGCGAGTCGCGCTCAAGGTTCTGCACCCGCAGTTCGTCCAGGACGGCGAGTTCGTCGCCCGCTTCCAGCGCGAGGCCGAGGCCGCGGCGGGCCTGCAGCACCCAAACGTCGTCGCCGTCTTCGACCGCGGCGAGGCCGAGGGCACCCCCTACATCGCGATGCAGTACCTGGAGGGCCCGACCCTGAAGCAGCTGATCGACAGGGGTCTGACGCCGGAGGAGTCGGCGCGGCTGATCCGCCAGGTCCTCGAGGGAGCGCGCTTCGCCCACCGCCACGGCGTCGTCCACCGCGACCTGAAGCCGCAGAACGTGATCGTCGACGGCGAGGGCAAGGCGACCGTCACCGACTTCGGCATCGCCCGGGCGGGGGTCTCGGAGATCACCCAGACCGGCTCGGTGATGGGCACGCCGCACTACCTCTCGCCCGAGCAGGCGCAGGGGCTGGAGGTGACCGCGGTCTCCGACCTCTACTCGATCGGGGTGATGCTCTACGAGGCGCTGACCGGGCGCGTGCCCTTCGAGGGCGACTCCGCCGTCGCGGTGGCGATGAAGCAGGTCTCGCAGCAGCCGCAGCGGCCGAGCTCGATCAACCCGCAGGTCTCGCCGGCGCTCGACGCGGTCGCGATGCGCGCCCTGGAGAAGGAGCCGGGCCGGCGCTTCCAGAGCGCCGACGCCTTCATCGCCGCACTCGACGCGGCACTCAAGGATCCCGGCGACGGCCAGGGAACCGCGGCCTTCGCGCCGCTGCCGCCGCCGGTTGCGGTGCCGGTCGAGGACGAGGAGGAGGAGAAACGCAATCTCTGGTGGCTGCTCGTGGTGGCGGCGATATTGATCGGCCTCCTCGTCGGCTTCCTGCTCACGCGCGACACGACGACCGGGGTGCCGAACGTCATCAACAGCCCCGAAAGCACGGCGATCGGCCTGCTGCGCGAAGAAGGCTTCCGGATCGGCGAGATCCGCCGCGTCGAACGCGAAGCGCCGGCCAACACGGTGCTCGAGCAGGACCCCGCCCCCTCGCCGCCGGCCGGCGAGGCCTCGCTCGACTGCGCCTTCCTCAGCCTCTTCTGCTCGAAGCCGAAGGTGACGCTGACGGTCAGCTCCGGCCCCGGCTCGACCAAGGTCCCCTCGACCGCTGGCCTGACCGCGGTCGAGGCGGAAAAGAAACTGGAAGAAGCCGGCCTCAAGGTGCGCTTGGAGCCGACCGCTTCCGAGAAGGTCGAAGAGGGGCTGGTGATCCACTCCGAGCCCTCGGGAGGCGAAACGGCGACGCGCGGGACCACCGTCGTCCTCAGCGTCTCCAGCGGCCCGCAGCTGGCCAAGGTTCCGGTCCTGGTCGGCGACCAGCGCTCGGTCGCGGTGCAGAAGATCCGCAGTCGCGGTTTCGTCCCCAGCGTCGAAGAAGAGCGCGACTCGGCTCCGGCGGGAGAGGTGATCCGCCAGGCCCCGAGCGCCGGCTCGAAGCTGCCGGCCGGCTCGACGGTCTCGATCGTCGTCTCCAAGGGAGAAAAGCAGGCGACCGTGCCGAACGTGATCGGCAAGGAACGCTCGGAAGCGGTCGAAGCCGTCCGCGCCGCCGGCCTAAAGCCGAGCGTGCAGGAACAGCAGACCGAAGTCCCTTCGCAGGTCGGCCGAGTCATCGACCAGTTCCCGCCGCCCGGCTCGGGAGTGAAGCCGGGCAGCACGGTGACGCTGGTGGTCGGCAAGCGCTCGACCGGCTCGACCGAACCGGAAGAATGACGGGCCGAGCGCAGAGGCGATGAGGGTCGCGGTCCTCGCCGGCGGTCGCTCCTCCGAGCGCGAGGTCTCGCTGCGCTCGGGCGCGGCCGTGGCGCGGGGGCTGGAGGAAGCGGGCCACGACGCGACGGCGGTGACGATTGCCGCCGACGGCAGCTGGAGCGCCGACGGAGGCCCGGTTGAGCTGATTCCGGGCAGCGGGCTGTTGGGGGCCGAGGTCGCCTTCCCGGCGCTGCATGGGCCCTTCGGCGAGGACGGCAGCGTGCAGGGCCTGCTCGAGTGGCTCGACGTTCCCTACGTCGGCTCCGACGTGCTCGCCAGCGCGGTCTGCATGGACAAGCTGACGCTGAAGCGGCTCTTCGCCGAGGCGGGGGTCCCTCAGGTCGACTTCGTCGCCGCCGGAGAAGCCGGCTGGCGCGAGCGCTGCGAGGCGATGGGGCTGCCGCTCTGGGTGAAGCCGTCGCGACTCGGGTCGAGCGTCGGGATCAGCCGCGTCGACGACCTCGCCGAGCTCGAGGCCGCGGTCGAGCATGCTCGCCGCCACGACCCGCGCGTGATCGTCGAGGCCAACGCGCAGGGGCAGGAGGTCGAGTGCTCGCTGCTCGGCAACGAGGAGGCCGAGGCCTCGCTGCCGGGCGAGGTCGTCGCCCACGGCGACTGGTACGACTACGAGACCAAGTACAGCGCCGGCGGCATGGACCTGGTCGTGCCGGCGCCGCTGGCCGACGAGACGACTGACCGCGTCCGCGAGCTGGCCATCCGCGCCTTCGAGCTGGGCGGCTGCAGCGGCCTCGCCCGCTGCGACTTCTTCGTCACCGGCGAGGGCACCGTCCTCGTCAACGAGCTCAACACGATGCCCGGCTTCACCGAGACCAGCGTCTACGCCGCCCTCTGGGAGGCCTCCGGCATCGCCTACCCCGAGCTCTGCGACCGCCTCGTGCAGCTCGCGGTCGAGCGCCACGAACGTTCACGGTCCTACGAGTTCTGAGGAGCGGCTGGTTAGACCGCGTGCGCTTGAGAAGCCAATACAGGCTAGCCGTTGCCTGGACTGCATTGGCCAGGCACTCGCACTGGCGGTAGTCTCGGCCCGCCAATCAAAACCGAAGGAGGACGCGATGCTCGCACGAGTTATCAGATGGGAGGGCGGAAACGCCGAGGCGATGGAAAAGTCCGCCGCCGAGATCAACGAGCAGGCCGGCGACGGTCCGCCCCCCGGCGTTCCGGCGAAAGAGTTCTTCCTGCTCCAGGACCCGGCCGGCGGCAAGGCGCTCGCCATCGTCCTCTTCGAGAACGAGGCCGACTACGCCGAAGGCCAGGCGACCCTAGAGGCGATGAACCCGCCCGGCGACGGCATGGGCCAGCGCGTCGCAGTCGAGAAGTACGAGATCGCCGCCCACTTCGAGGCGTAGCCGCGATCCCCGGACCGTGAAGGGGCGGTCCGGGACCCGCCCCTCACCAGCTGCTCTTCTCCCGTATTCACTTTTGCTTTCACGCGGAGGAGAACTCTCCAATCGCCCCCATTCGGCGCGTGGATTGGGCATCGATTGTGACGACCTCCCTTGTCATGGTCCCTGGACCGTCAAGAGCCGGGGGCCTTCGGGCGCCGACTCGTTCAGCTGTATGGGAGACCGCCGTAAGTTGAATCGTCCGGCCTCAGCTATAGACATCCGTGCGGCTATTCGTTTGATTGCACAGGGCGGGCGTCTGGAAGGGTGGCTCCCTTCTGGCGTCCGCCCCTCACTTCTGTCCGGCTCTCCCGGCAAGCTGTCTTCCGTCGATGGGGAATCGCCGCCCCAGCAGTTCGACCACAATCACCCGAATAGCCAAGGAGGACCACATGGTCTTCGAGTTGAACGCACAGTTCATCCATGAAGATGCCAGCGTGAGCGCCGAGCGCATGGGTTCCATGCTCGTCGTCAACACCCCCGCTGGCCCCCGCCGGACGCGAGATCTATCCCGGGCGATAAGGATCGCCTGCGAGGAGATTGGGCCACTAATGGAGCGTGGGGACAAGGCAGGCGAGGGTTGGGGACTTCTCGTCAGTGCGGGTCCGGCCTGCGTCGCTTATGGCAACTGGCCCGCCGGGCCGCCGCGTGAGCCGGGGCCTGAGCTTGAGGGCCTGCGCCGAATTCTCGCCGAGTACCGGCCCGGTGACGGCGCTCGCGCCGCCCTCATGAATGCCATCAAGGTCATCGAGACTTTTGCGGAGCGCCAACGTCTGAGACAGGCGGCGTAGTTAATGGCGGTCGAGGTGGTCTTCGTAAGCTCGGTAGTCGGCGGCTTCGAGGACGTGCGGGAGGCTGCGGCGACAGCCATCACGGAGCTTGGGTTGCACCCGCTCCTATCGGAGCAGCTGAGCGCCGACCCAGCTGCGTCGAGGCGTGCACTGCTCGACCGGGTTGCCGAGGCCGAGTACTACCTGCTCCTCGTCGGCGCCCGCTATGGCGACACAGAGGTGGGAGAGCGCGCCCCCACCGAGCAGGAGTACGACGAGGCGGCTCGCCTCAACAAACCGATCCTCGTGCTCGTGCAGGAAGCCGACCTAGAGGCGCGTCAACGCGAGTTCCTTGAGCGAATAAGAGGTAGCTGGGGCGAGGGCGTCTTCTACGGCACCTTTACTTCGGCTGCGGATATCGGCGCGAAGGTGGTCGCGGCCCTGAGCCGCCAGCGCTCAGCGGTTGCCGAGAACGCCCCAGCAGCCCAGACCCGGGCGCTCGAACTCGCAGCGGGTGAAAACCGCTCGGGGTCGGGCCAGGGGCCAAACGCCCGGGTAGCATTCGCGCCGCTCCAGCAGACGACCCTGCTCGATGCCGTTGCGCTTGAGGAGCCGAGCATTGCTGACGACCTAATCGGGGCGCTGCGGAGCGCGGGGGCGATTCCTCAGAGTGCCGGTGTACGCGAGGAGGTCACAGCTGGGGGAGTTAGGCTCCTGCCCAGTGGGCAGCATGGAGAGCCCCTAGCCACGATCGAAGTTGACGGATCGATCACCGTTGCCGGATCGCTCCGCGCCGAGGGTATGTACGGCGGGATGACGATCGAGCCAACGCGCTTGGAGAAGCTGCTGGTCGGGGCCGGTGCCGCCGCCAAGTTGATCTGGGACAGGATCGACACCCGGGCGGAGATCCGGCAGGCTGCCTTCGCGGTTGCCATCCTCGACGCGGAATACGTTGCCTATGGAAGTTCATCTTCGGGCTCGATTCCAATGGGGGGTTCCATCCCAGCAGTATTGGTGGTACCCGAGCCGCCGCCGGTCGTGACTCGTGGTGAGCTTGACCAGCAAGCCGTGATCCATCGGATCCTCGCCGCCATCAGGCGTGTCTTTGCTGATGCGGGTCGGGTGCAGAGTTGACCTCCGGCGCCGCGTCTGTTCATCAGAGCTTCATCGAGAGACTTGCTGCTGGCGATCTTGTAACGCCTATTGAAGAGCTCCGCGAGGCGACCGTCGTTCTGCTCGAACACATTGACGCAATAGATTCCACCGACGAGCCAGACGGTCGCGTCAGGGAGATGCACGCACGACTCGAACCATACCTAGCACGTGTGATTTGTCTCGCAGACCACGGCGGTGCGCGTGGCTCTGGCGTTGTCTTCAGCGAGGTCGCGGCTCTTGCGTGTGAGGCTGGAGAGAGGCGCGATCGGCCAAGTGCCGATCCACTCATACCGCTGGCTCTGCACTCTACGATCTGGACACTCTCGGCACACGCTCTCGCGCACGACCGCACGGACATTCCTGCTCATCTTGCCGGGGTGGAGATTCCCCACATCTATTCGGAAGCTGCTGAAGTTGCCTTCGAATCCGTTGAGTTGCGGCATAACGATCTCTTCGACGATGCTTTCAAGGTGTATCTCTCGCTGCGCGATTGGCTGGTTAACTCCGAGCTGCGCAACGTCGTCCCACGTTGGCGCCGGGAAAGCGACTTCGATCTCGCACTCGAGGAGGCCGAGCTCTGGGCTGCACTTCGCTTTTCCTGCGGTCGCGAGGACCCGACTTGGACCCCGGTCATCGGTCGTGGTGACAGTGCCGCCATGCGTCGACTGCGAGCGCGCTTCAAGAGCTCAGAGGCTCGACGCGACTTGGCGATGCTTCTCGGCGCAAGCGAGGACCGGGTTGCCGAAGCCCTAAACGCATCCTATGCTCGCCTGATGGGGCCGGATCACCGGGCGGCCCGTAATCAACTGATTCCGACTGACTGAAGCCGAAGGATCGTCGGTCTATAGGTTCTGCTTCTGCTCTGCGGGGGGGGGGTAGGTTGGGAGCGCCGGGCTTTCAAGCCACCGCTCCGTATGCGATGGGAGCCACCTGCAATCCGGCTTAGAAAAAGCGCAAGGTGGCAACGTTCAGCGACTCCTGCGGCCTGGTGCCGTGCTCGGCCGCCGAATGGTGGCCCCAATGCGTTGGTACGACGGTTGCGTTCTGCTGCCGGCCGTAGAGGACATTCCACCTTGCGACGGCATCGAAGGCTGCCCGGATGTCTTCTTCCGGCAAGTCACTGGGAGCAGAGACCAGCAGCTGGTATGCAGTCGTGCTGTAAGACATCCAACCGAGCCTAGCCTTCTGCGGCGGTCGTTGCTCCTTTGCGCGAAACCCAGCATCCCATTCGGTTTGCTGGCCATCAACACAACTACCCGATCAACGTCACCGAATGGCTACCGCCGGCATTGCGGGCAAGCGGGCCGTCGAGGGTCCAAACCTCGGCATCGAGTCGCTCGGCCAGCGCCAGGTAGGCGGCGTCATAAGCCGAATGGCGTTCAAGCTCGACGGCGATCTCTACGGCGCGGGCGTTGTCTGGAGCAAGGTCGAAGGCCACGCCGAGCGCGTCGATGATCGCCAGCGCCTCGACGGCGTCGTCGGCCGATAGACCATCGCGGACGCGCCTTCGCGTGAGCGCGCTGGCGACCTCGTACTGAGTGAGCAGCGGCGCATGTAGCTCCACGCCCTCGGCGTCCCAATTGTCGAGGAGTTCCGCCACGGCATCGGCGTGCTGCTCCCGCAAGACCAGAGCAAGCAAGACGCTGGCGTCGATAACGACCTTTGCCGCTATGAGCCGCGCTGCTCCAGCTCGTCGCGAGCTTCGCGGGCAAGCGCAGCCGCGTCCGCAGCGCCGGACTGACGTGCTCGCAGGGCAGCTGCGCGCTCCATTAGGGCGCGGTGCTCGCCGAGGCGGCTCTCCTGGTCGGCGGAACGGCGACCCTCCGCAGCTAGCAACGCGCGCTCGGCCTGCTCCTCGCTCCAGCGAGGAGCGTGCTCCAAGACTGTCTCCTTGGCCGTCATGGGTTCCGATTCTACCGCTCGTCCTCGGCCCTCTGGACGTTTTGGTCAGGCACGACAGCTTCGTCCAGAAGGCAGCATCGCCGACCCCAGCGTCCATCAGGTGGACATAGACCTTCAAGGTGAATCCGGCGTCGGCGTGACCCAGCCACTCCGAGACCTGCTTCACGTCGTGGCCAAGGACCCGGACCGCGCTTTCGAGGGCTGGCAGTCGTCTCTGGCGAGCCGGTCTTCGGATCAGCGACGCACGCTAATGGTGTCACTGTGCGCGTCGATAAGAGCGCCATGGATTCGATTCTTGCCGTTGCGGTCATGGCCTCCCCGTTTGTAGTCATTGGCTGCTTGAAGGGCCGTTACGCCTTGAGCGTCGTCGGCATGGTCGTGCTGTTTGGCACCCCAGCCATACTTGCGGCGGGCCGTCTCGCCCGGACTGACTCTTGGTGGGCCAAGCGGTTCTACGACGAGGACAAACTGACCCAAGCCGCCCATCGCTACCCAGGGAACAGCCGCATCAGCGACGCTCTGACGCTTTGAGGTCGGGATGCGGCGGGTCCGGCGGGTGAGTCGCGCGGACAAGCAAGCATCCGCCGCGCGTGTCCTCGATCGGAAGGTCGAACCCAGCCCAGATCGCCGCAGCGGCCAATACGGAGAACGGCCTTTCCGTTTCTGCGGCGCTGGGGTCGCCGGGGTTCGGCAACTGCTCGCAGAACGCTTGTACCCCGCTGCGAGCATCATCTTCATGTGTCTCGCCCTTTGCCGCTCCACTGACGAACGCCTCCCAGAGGAGCAGTCCGTTCTGCTGCTCGGCAAACGGCGGCCACTGAACGTGTACTCGGAGGTCGGGTATCTGTTCGTGGATGAACCGCAGGGTCCATGGGATCTGCACCATTGCCGTTGCAAGGACCGACGCACCAACGCTGCTCGACCAAGATGGTGAAGGTGCGTCACAAGGCCGCGCCTTTCCAAGTCGATCCGGGTTCTCTGGCACTGGGATGAACAACGGCGCCTCGAAGCCAAGCGCTACGGGCTCGCCGTCGCGGAGGTCGCGAACAACCGAAGCTGCAAGCGATTCGATGCTCTCGGGCCGATGAGGTTCCTCACCGTTTGAGCCCGGGATCCGTCGCGCCCAGGCGAAGCTGTCGCGCGCGATTGACCCCACGTCGGCGCAGAAGACTTGAAGCCTGTCGGTCCAGTCCATTGCATGAACCTACCTCGTGTTTTTGTTGGCTCTGCAGCACTTCCGCTTTGCGCGCGGGCAGCACCAACCCGCGCCCTTTCGCACGAAGCGTTGTAGGACGAGGGCCGGCGCACTAGCCTTGCCAGTGTGCCCGGCGCTGTGATCAACGGGATCCGGCTCTATTACGAGGAGCACGGCCACGGGACGCCGATCGTCTGCATACACGGAGGCGGAAGCTCCTCCGTGATGTGGGGTGACGCGGTTGAGGAGCTGGCGCGACTTGGTCGCGTGATCTCCTATGACCGGCGCGGCTGCGCTCGCAGCGAGCGCCCAGACCCCTACGAGCGCACCACTGTGACCGAGCAGGCAGATGACGTAGCCGCATTGCTCGATGCCCTCGAGGCCGCGCCGGCGGTGGTCATGGGCCGCAGCTACGGAGGGGCGGTGGCGGTCGACCTCGCGCTTCGGTATCCGCACAAGGTCCGTGCGCTGGTCCTGCTCGAGGGCGACGCTCTCGGCCTCTCGCCCGCGGGGCTGGAGTGGATGAAGGGCCTGGATGCGGATCTGCGTAAGGTCGCTGCCGAGGATGGCGTCGACGCTGTCTACGAGGCGCTGATCGACGCGGTCATGGGCCAGGGAGTCTGGGACTCCTTCCCGGAGGAGATTCGGCGTGTGCTGACGCAGAACGGGCCAGCGCTCCTGGCGGAGCTCCACTACGTCAACGAGCCGATGCCCGAAGCCGCCGCGTTCGCCACGATCGAGGCGCCCACCCTGCTGGTGGCGGGCTCTGATTCACCGCTCGAGCAGCGCGATATGACCGAGAAGATGGCCGAGGCGCTGCCAAATGCCCGCCTGGTGCGGATCGGCGGCGGTCATCTGATCGACCCTGCGGGGGCCGAGGTGCTCGCCTTCATCGGGGAAGTGCTCGAGGCCGGCTGAAAGAGTTCGCCACCCAGGCAGGAACCAGGCTAGCGGTATCTTTTCGCTACCATTTTGGGATGAGCAAGCAGATCGCAGTGCGACTTCCAGATGATCTCGTCGAGTTCGTCGACGAGGTCGTCGACTCCGGCAGCGAGCGCAGCCGAGCCGCTGTCGTCAGGCGAGCGCTCGAGCGCGAGCGCCGGCGCGAGCTCGCCGAACGCGATGCCCGGATCCTCGCTCGCACCGGTCCGGACCCGGACCTGGCAGGGCTCGCCGAGCACGCGGCGGGCCTGCCGCGCGACCTCGCCTGATGCGAGCGATCCACGTCGCGCAGCTCGACAAGGCGCGGCCCGTGTTGATCCTCACGCGTGAGCTCGTCCGGCCGCACCTCAGGACGGTGACCGTCGCGCCGATCACCACAACCGTCCGCGGGCTCTCAAGCGAGGTGGCCGTCGATGCCGCGAACGGACTCGCGGCGCCCTCGGTCGTCAGCTGCGACAACATCACCACGATCCCCACGGATGCCTTGGGAGAGCAGATCGGCGTCCTGCTCGACGGTCAAGAGCCGGCCCTCAGCGAAGCGATCGTGGCCGCCTTCGACCTCGACTGATCGCTCCCGCTTTGCCGACACGGTCGCCGAGCGCCTAACGCAACAGCTGGATGTCGCTGATCTCGACCTGGTAGCGGCCGGGTTGGTCGCGGGCCTCGGAGGCCTTGTTGAACCAGAGCAGGAAGTAGCGCGAGGGCGCTGGGACGCGGAGGTCGATCTCCGCCTTGGCGGAGGCGTTGACGATGGTGCCGACGGGTTCGTCCCAGCCGGTCAGGTCTTCGGGCGGTCCCGAGGCCGCGGCGAAGACCTCGGCGTCCCAGCCGGGGGTGGGGGTGCGGACGATCATCCTCGTCGGCCGCGCCGGCGAGTCGGTCGTCACATAGATGCCGACGCCCTCGTCCGGCCCGGTCTTCGTGCCGCCGAAGGTGTCGGTGTCGTAGTGCTCGGTTTCCCAGGCCGTGCCGGTCGGGTTGCCGTCGATCGCGAAGTTCACCTTGCTGCCGACCTCTTCGCCGTCGCCCTGCGGGTCGTAGTCGGTCGCCGCCTCGATCCCCACCTGGGCGCCCTTGCCCTTCTCCGCGCCGCCTCCGCCGAGCTTGCCGCTGGCGATCAGCGCGACGACGACGAGGGCGCCGGCGACGACCAGCAGCAGGCCGCCGAATGCGGCCCAGCTCCAGCGGCGCCCGCCCGAGAGCTTGCGTTCGGGCGGCGGCAGCGCATCTAGGACGCTCGTCGCCTCGCCGGTGGTCGATCCCGCCCGCGCCGCCTCGACCTCGAGCGCGGTCGAGAGGTCTTCGATCATCTCGCCGATCGACTGGTAGCGCTCGGCCGGGTCCTTCGCGGTCGCCCGCTCGACGACTAGCGACACCGCGGCCGAGAGCTCCGGCCGCCGCCGCTGAACGTCAGGCAGCTCCTCGTTGACGTGCTTCATCGCGACGCCGACCTGGCTGTCGGCGGTGAACGGCACCTGACCAATGAGCATCTCGTAGAGGACGACGCCGAGCGAGTAGATGTCGGAGCGCGGGTCCACCCCCCGGCCCATCGCCTGCTCGGGGGCGACGTAGTCGGTCGTCCCCAGCACCCGGCCGGTCGCGGTCATGCCGTCCTCTTCGAGCTGGCGGGAGATGCCGAAGTCGGTCAGCTTGGCCCGCCCCTCGGGGTCGATGAGGACGTTCTGCGGCTTGATGTCGCGGTGCACCATGTTGCGGCCGTGGGCGATCGAGAGGCCGCGGGCGATCTCGATCGCGTAGGCGACCGCCTCCTGCGGGTCGAGCGCCCCCTCGCGGGCGATCCGCTGCTTCAGGGTCTGGCCTTCGACGTACTCGAAGACGATGTAGGGATGACCGCCGTCCTCGCCCGCGTCGATGACCGATACGACGTTGGCGTGGGAGAGCTTGGCGACCGCCCGCGCCTCCTGGCGGAAGCGCTCCAGCTGCTCGGGCTGCTCGCTCATCTCGCGGTGCATCACCTTGACCGCCACCTGCCGGTCGAGGGTCTGGTCGCGCGCCAGGTAGACGGTCGACATGCCGCCGCTGCCGAGCTTCGCCTCCAGCCGGTAGCGACCGGAGAGCACGGTTCCGATCATCGAGCTGCTTGTCGGTTGGGAAGTCATCCGCGTGTTGTCTGAGGGTACTTTCGGCAGTCGGACCGCTACCAGGCGCCGAGCAGGTCATCGGGTCCGAACGCGGCGTCGGCCTCGACGCCGCCGGCGACCCCCGTGCGGCTGACCGCGACGAGCTTTGCTCCCTCTGCGCCGGGCACGTCCGCCCGCTGCTTTGCGAGCGCGGCGAGCTCGCCGGCCGAAAAAGGGCCCTTCTCACGCCACTTGACGGAGCCGATGAAGCCGATCGCCCTGGGATCGGGACGGTCGCCGCCGACGAGGTCGACCTCGACCGAGTGGTCGCGTCGCCACCACGCGCCAACGTGGCGAGCGCCCTCGAACCGCCCGCTCAACGACGGATCGGCGAGCAGCCGCTCGAGCGCGGTGCGCGCCAGGGGCTCGACCGCCCGTCCCCGGTAGACCTGCCAGTCGCGCTCGATCCGGCCGAGCACGAGGTCCGGCCGGCCGCGCGAGAGCTCATCCATATGGGGCCCGACGAAGCGCAGCCAGAACCGCAGGTAGGGGTCGGTGACGACGTATTTGGGCGCCTTCTTGCCGGGGGGGACGGCATAGGGCAGGTCTCTCGCGACCAGCCTCTTCCGCTCGACCAGCAGCTCGAGCGCGTCATTGAGCGTGTTGCCCCGGACCCCGCTGCGCCGCTGGATCCGACCGTAGGAGGCCTCGCCGTGTCCGATCGCCTCGATCACGTCCCTTGCCTGCAGCTCGCGCGGAAACTCCGAGGCCATGATCCGCAGGGCGGTGGCGGCGAACAGCGTCTGGTCGTGCGCGAGCGCCTTCCGCAGAAACGCTCGCGGGCTGGCGCCGCTTGGCCAGGAGGCCGCCAGCTGCGGGAAGCCGCCCACGATCAGGTACCGGTCGAACGCCGCCGCCGCATTGGGCGCGGAGGTGAGGCCGGCGACCTCGGCCGGGTTCAGAGGGGCCACGTGAAGCTCGAGCGTCGGCCTCCCGTACAGCGGCGATCGGGTGCCCACCAGGCTCTCCATCATCCGCACGTCGGAGCCGATGCAGATCAGGAGCAGGGGGGCGCCCTCGAGCAGGCGGTCCCACGCTTGCTGCAGGTCCGCCGCAAAGCCGCGATCGCCCTCCGTCAGGTATGGCAGCTCGTCTATCACGAGGATCGCCGGTCGCCCCGGGTCGACGCCCTGCACGGCCGCCCTCATGGCGGTGGGCCAGGAATCGAACGACGCTCCCTCGAAGGCGTGGGCGGCGGGGAGCGTCGACTGGGCGACCGCGTCGGCGAAGGCGGCGACCGCCGCCTTCGCCCCGCGCTGGGGCGCTTGGTAGAAGACGTATGGGGCCCGCAGCTCGTTGCAGAGCTCCTGCACCAGGCGCGACTTCCCCACGCGCCTGCGTCCCAGAACCCAGGCAAACCGCCCGCCGTTGCCCTGTCTCGCCCGGTCGAATTCGGCCCGCAGGGCGGCCAGCTCGGCGTCGCGTCCGACGAACTTCACATGTAGACAATAGCAAACTAGACACTAGTAGACCAGTGTCTAGTCAAGTAGCGTTTGCTGCCTCACCGCTCGACGCTGTGCCCGATCGGCTTTGCCGCCGGGTAGTGTCGGCGCAGCAGCTCGAGCGCCCTGGCCTCATCGCCGGCGGGGACGATGCAGCAGAAGCCGCAGCCCATGTTGAAGACCTCGTGCATCTCCTCGTCGGAGGCGCCGGAGCGCTCGGCGATCAGGCTGAAGATCGGGGGGACGGGGAGCGGCGCGTCGATCTCGTAGCCGACATCCGCGGCGAGCCGCCGCAGGTTGCCGAGGCCACCGGAGGTGATGTGGGCGAGCCCGCGCACCTCGACCGCCGAGCGCAGCAGCTCGAGCACCGGCTTGACGTAGATCTCGGTCGGCTCGAGCAGCTCCTCGCCGAGTGCCCGCCCCAGGCGCCCCTCGGGGTCCTCGTCCAGCGCCAGGCCGTCGAGGGCCGAGCGAGCGAGCGTGTAGCCGTTGGAGTGCAGACCGGAGGAGGGCAGCCCGATCACGACGTCTCCCGGCTGCACCGCCGAGCCGTCGATCACCGAATCGAGCGCGACCGTGCCGAAGCAGGCGCCCGAGACGTCGACCCCCCGCACCATCTCGCCCAGCTGCGCCAGCTCGCCGCCGGGGATCTCGACCCCGGCCAGCTCCGCCCCCCGCGCCAGTCCGACGCCGACTTCGGCGCAGACGGCCGGATCGGCCCGGTCGATCGCGATGTAGTCGAGCATCGCCAGCGGCTCGGCGCCGACGCAGATCACGTCGTTGACGTTCATCGCCACGCAGTCGATTCCGATCGTCTCGAAGCGCCCCAGCTGCTCGGCGACGAGCAGCTTGGTGCCGACGCCGTCCGTCGAGAGCGCGATCCCGGTGCGCTCGTCGAGCGCGATCACGCTCGCGTAGTGGCCGGGCAGCGGCACCTGCCGCGACGGCCGCCCCAGCTCGATCGCGCCCAGCGCCTTGACCAGGCCGGCCACCGCGGAGTCGGCCGCGCCCTGGTCGACCCCGGCCTTGGCGTACGCGTCGTCGCTCACGCGGCCGATTCTTTCAGCCGCCTGCTCAAATCGGCAGCCGGCTCGAACACGTACTCGCGTCCCACGCGCCTCCGTTTCAGGAGGTCTCGCTCAACGAGGCGGGACAGGTCGCCTCTCGCCGTCTCATGGGTTACGCGATGCGTGTCGGCGTGCTGGCGGAACGAGTAGCTCCGATCGGGGCGGTGCAGCGCATCGGAGAGCAGCGCGAGCTGGCGGTGGTTGAAGCCGTCGGCCCCATGGAGCAGCGCTTCTATCTCTTTGACTTCGCCGATCTTGCGCGCGAGGTAACTGTGCATCTCCTCGATCGCCCGTTCGATGACATTCAGCTGATAGATGAGGAAATAGGTGGTGTCGCCTTCGTCGGTCTCCGTTTCGAGGAACGCCCGGCCGTACTGCGCCGGCGCCTCCCGCAGGATCTTGGATACCGAGAGGTACTCGATCAGCCAGTAGCCCTGCTCTCGCATCGACCAGGAGAAGAGAATCCGCGCCGTTCGGCCGTTGCCGTCGACGAAGGGATGGTCGTATGCGAGGCAGAAATGCAGCAGGATGGCCCGCACGACGGGATGGATGAACTGCTTGCTGGCCGTGCCTTCGTTGGCGAACTCGCACATCCGACGCAGGCGGTCGGGCAGCTCCTCCGCGGGCGGCGGCAGGTGGACCCGCCGTCCGTCGTCACGGTCGAAGACGGCGACCCGGTCTTCGCCGGGCAGCTGAAGACGCCCCGCCGCCGTCGGGTCGTCGAGCGTCCCCTCGGTGAGGATCCTGTGCAGCTCCAGCACCGATTCCGGGCTGAGCGTCTTTCCCATCTCGTTCCTCATGAACTGCATCGCGCGGTAGTTGTTGACGATCATGCGCTCGCTCCGGTCTTTCGGCTCGCGGCCGCTGCGCAGCAGCTCCTTGGCGACCACCCGCGACGTGGTCGCCCCCTCCAGCTGACTCGATCCGATCGCCTCCTCCATCAGCGAGTTGACGAGGAACCTCTGGCCCGCCTGGCGGTCGGAGGTGACGACCTCGTCCATCGCGACCCGCCCGCTGCACTCCTGGTCCACGTGGTGAAGGCTGCGAAGCAGCAGGTCCGGCAGCCCGTACTTGAACGGCTCGCCGTTCTTGTCGAGCAGGTTCAGTCGGCGCATTCCGGGTCCCCGCTCGAGAAGCTTGATCCTCCACCACCAATCCTCGGAGCTGAGGCCCTCCGGAGGCTTTAGGCGCCGCAGCTTGTCCCAGTGCAGGTAGCGCTCGCTGGAGCGAGGATCGGGAGGAGAGCCAAGCACCTTCACGAGGCGCTTCCTGCCCTCGGGGCTGCCTGGCGGTGCGATTTGAGGTGGCGTCTCGACGTACATGGTTAAAGTCCAAAACTATCCAAATCTGTCCAAGGATTTGGAAGTATATCCAAATCCAACCAGAGACTTGGATTTAGCACCGTTGGTTGAGGCGAGCCAGCACCCAGGCCGCCAGCCCCGCTCGGTACGCCGCGTAGGGCCAGAGGGCGCGGTCGCGCTCGACGAGCTTGATCAGGCGCTGGGAGGCGAGGGTCGAGACGAAGGAGGCGGCGACGCCGACGGCCAGCGAGCGGCGCAGCACCGGCTCGACTCCGCGGCGCCAGAGTCGCGCGCCCTTGAGCGCGGCGGCGCCGACGATGATCGGCAGCGCGATCGTGCGCGAGAGCAGGTTGGCCTGGTCGCGCGAGAAGCGCCGCCAGCGAGCCGCCGCCAGGGTGATCCCGTTGCGCGAGACGCCCGGCGCCAATGCCGTCGCCTGGGCGATCCCCAGGGCAAGGCCGTCGCCAGCGCGCGCCTCGCCTCGCCCGCGCAGCTGCGGCCGGCGGTCGGCGAGGATCATCGCCGCCGCTCCGGCCAGCAGCCCGTAGGCGGTCGCCCTCGGCCCCCCGAGGCGACCCTCGATCGCCCGCTCGAACCTGTAGCCGACCGCGGCAGGGGGCAGGAAGGAGAGCAGCAGCACCACAGCGCCACGGACGTCGAAGGCGCGCAGCTCTTCGGCGATCAGCTGCCGCTGCCCGACCACCAGCGCCGCCGCCGCCCCGGCGTGCAGCGCCACCTCGAAGCTCTTGCGCACCTCCGGGTCGATCGCCTCCCAGTCCCAGCCGGCGAGCCAGGGGACGAGGACGATGTGGGCCGAGCTGGAGACCGGCAGCAGCTCCGCCGGGCCCTGGACGGCGCCGAGCGCGAGGGCGCGCCGGGCCGGGATCACGCCGAGGCCGGCTGACTCCGCCGCCGCTTGACGATCGCGTAGACGACGAGGCCGACGATCGCGACGAGCACCGCGTAGTCGAGCACCTTGAGGTTGTCGCGCAGGCTTTCCCAGTTGTCGCCGACGATCTGACCCGCGATCGCGAAGCCGAGCACCCAGGGCAGCGAACCGAGCGCAGTCAGCCAGGTGAAGCGCCAGAACGGCATCTCGGCGACGCCGGCGGGCAGCGAGATGAAGGCGCGCACGAGCGGGATGACGCGGCCGATCAGCACGGTCGCGTCGCCATGGCGGTTGAACCAGTCGTCGACCCAGGCCAGGCGCGAAGGGTTGAGGTGGATCAAGCGGTTCTTCTCGAGCAGGTCGATGCGGCCGTAGTAACCGATCGCGTAGGTCACCCAGGAGCCGACCATGTTGCCGGCGAGGCCGGCGACGGTCACTCCGAGCAGCGTCTGGTCGCCGTTGGAGACGGTGAAGCCGGCGAAGAGCATCACCGCCTCGCTGGGGACCGGGATGCAGGCGCTGCCGGCCGCCATCAGCAGGAAGATCCCGGCGAGGCCGGTGCTTTCGATCGTGTTGACGCAGAAGTCGACGATCGGGCCGGTCAGGTCGGCGTAGAGAAAAGGCTGCAGCATCGGGAATCCGGCATCCTAGAGCCTCCCGCCGTTTAGAATCGACGCACTCGATGCGCCGGTTGAACCATCCCGTCTACCGCAACCGGGTCCTCCAGGTCTGCGCCGACGCCGTGCTGGTCGCGGCCGCCTACTACCTGGCCTTCCGGCTGCGCTTCCTCGACCAGAGCCACCTGCCGCATCGCTACTCGGTCCTCTTCGCCCAGTCGGTCGCGATCGTCGTCGCGGTCAAGCTGGTCGTCTTCTACGCCTCCGGCCTCTACCAGAAGTGGTGGCGCTACGTGAGCGGCCGCGACTTCCTGCTGATCGTCCGCGCCGTCGCCGTCGCCAGCGCGATCCTCGTCGTCGGCTTCACCGTCATCCGTCCCTTCGCCCACAACCTGCCGCGCTCGGTCGCGGTGATGGACTTCCTCTTGACGCTGATGCTGGTCACCGGCGCCCGCCTCGCGGTGCGCCTGATCGTCGAGCGCCCGTCGCGCGCTGCCCGCACGCCCAAGCACCGGGTCCTGGTCGTCGGCGCCGGCTCGGGCGGGCAGATGGTCGTCCGCGAGCTGCAGCTCAACCCGGCGCTCGGCTCGACCGCGATCGGCTTCGTCGACGACGACCCGCGCAAGCGCGGGATGCGCATGTTGGGGCTGAAGGTGCTCGGCTCGACCAAGCGGATCGACGCGATCCTCGACGAGACCCAGCCCGACGAGGTCGTGATCGCGATCCCCTCGGCGCCGGGGACTCTGCGCGCGGCCGTCGTCGCCGCCTGCCGCGAGCGCGAGATCCGGGTGCGCACGCTGCCGACCGTGTTCGAGATCCTGCGCGGCGGGGTCCAGCTCAACAAGCAGCTCCGCGACGTCCAGGTCGAGGACGTGCTCGGCCGCGACCCGATCGTCGTCGAGCTCGACCGGGTCGGCGCCTACCTGCGCGACCGCATCGTCCTCGTCACCGGCGCCGGCGGCTCGATCGGCTCCGAGCTCTGCCGCCAGATCGCCCGCGTCGGCCCGCGCCTGCTGGTGATGCTCGACCACGCCGAGGACAACCTCTTCCGGATCGACCGCGAGATGGTCGAGGAGCGCCACTTCACCAGCGTCGAGTCGGTGCTCGCCGATTGCAAGGAGCCGGGCCGGATGCTGGAGACGATGCAGCGCTTCAAGCCCAGCGTCGTCTTCCACGCCGCCGCCTACAAGCACGTGCCGCTGATGGAGGCCAACCCGCTGGAGGCCGTTCGCAACAACGCGATCGCGACCCGGATAACGGCCGAGACGGCGGCGGCGTCGAACGTCGAGCGCTTCGTGCTGATCTCGACCGACAAGGCGGTCAACCCGAAAACGGTGATGGGCGCCTCGAAGGCGATGGCGGAGTGGATCGTCGAGGCCGCCGGCCGCAGGCACACCGGTACGCGCTTCGCCAGCGTCCGCTTCGGCAACGTGCTCAACTCCTCGGGCAGCGTGGTGCCGATCTTCCGCAGCCAGATCGAGCGCGGCGGGCCGGTCACCGTCACCCATCCGGAGATGACGCGCTACTTCATGACGATCCCCGAGGCGGTGCAGCTGGTGATTCGGGCTGGCGACATCGGCGCCGGCAAGGGCGAGGTCTTCGTCCTCGACATGGGGGAGCCGGTGCGGATCGTCGACCTCGCCCGCAACATGATCCGCCTCGCCGGCTACGAGCCGGAGGCCGACATCGCGATCGAGTTCACCAAGCCGCGGCCTGGGGAGAAGCTGCACGAGGAGCTCTTCGGGCTCGCCGAGCGCGAGCAGCCGACCGCGGCGAAGCGGATCCACCGCGCCGTGCGGGAGACACCGCTTGACCCCGATTGGATCGAGGGGACGCTGAACGCGCTCGAGCACATGGTGCTGGCCGGGGACGAGGCTAATCTGGCGCAGCGCGTGGTCGAGATGATCACCGCCCCTGGCGGCGACGCGGCGGCGGTCGTCTACGACGAGTAGCCTCTCGCAGCCACTCCGTGGAGTTGATCAAGGAAATCGGCGCCTTCGCAGGCCTGGCTGCCTTCCTGGGCTTGGCTCTGCTCGCCATGCTGGCCTTCTCGCAGGCACGCGACATTCGCCGGTTGCGCGAGTGGGCGGGCTCGGCGCCCGAGCGGGACACCGAGCGCAAGGACGCGACCTCGACGGCTGCGGCAAAGCGCGCCGAGGAGCTGCGCGAACTGGAGGAGGCGCGCACGGCCGAGCGCGAGGCGATCGAGGAGCGAGACGCGCGCCGCCGACGACGCGAGGCGGGCCTGCCCGAGCTGACCCGCGGCGAGCGGATTCGGCAGTGGTTCTCGCAGCTCGGCAACCGCCTCGCCGAGCCGCGCTACCTGGCGCTCGTCTTCGTCGTCGTCCTGCTCGTCGCCGCCGGGGCGGTCTACCTCGTCACTCAGAGCTCCGACAACGCCGACGGCAAGGACGGTCGCGCCAAGCAGGGCAAGGTGACGGCGGGCGAAATCGAAGTGGCCGTGCTCAACGGCACCGCGGTCCCGGGGCTCGCCGCCACCTACGGGGACAAAGTCGAGCGCAAGGGCTTCCAGCTCGGCCCCGTGACCAACAGCAACACGAGCTTCACCGAAAGCGTCGTCATGTTCGAACGCGGCCACGCCCCGGAGGCACGTCGCGTCGCCAAGACCCTCGACATACCCGACGTTCGGCTGATGACCTCTGAGATCGCGGAAGCCTCGGAAGGCGCCGCGGTGGCGGTGGTCGTCGGCGAGGACAATGCGTCGACCGGGTAGCTGGGCCAGCCTGGTCTTCGCCCTACTCGTCCTCGCAACGCTCGCCGCCTTCGCCTGGTCGCAGCGCGTCAAGCGCGACCCGCTGGTTATCGACCGGGTGACGTTCGTCTCGCCGCTGCGCGGCACGCCCAAGCATCACAAGGAAACGGATCGCAAGTGGGCCTTCACGCCGAACGGGGATTGCCGTCACGACGCGATTCGGATCCGCTTCCGCACGACCCAGTCGGACCGGGGGACCGTGCAGATCGTCAAGCCGGGGGGCAAGCGCATCCTCACCCTCGCCCGCGACGTGTACCTGAAGCGCTACACGTTCCACACCTACTGGTGGAACGGCTATGAACGGGACGATGGGCTCGCTCCCCCCGGGCGCTACAAGCTGCGGGTGAAGCTGCTCGGCCAGGATCGCGTCCTCGTACCGCCGGGCGTGATCCGATTGCACAGCGCACCCCGGCACTCGAATTCCTGCCCGCTCCCCGGAGGCGGGGCTTGAGCCACTTCCTCGCCAGCGTCGGACTGCTCGCCGCTGCAGCCGGAGCAGCAGGAGCGATCCTGCTCCCGGCCGGTCGCCTGCGCGCGGCCGCGATGCTCACCGCACTGATCCTCTTTCCGGCCCTGATCCTCGGCGACCAGTGGCACTCGCACCAGATCGCCGACCTGCGCGACCACCCGATGCGCCTCGCCGCACTCGGCTTCCTCGCGCTCCTGGCATCGGCCGCCCTGGCGGCGCTCTTCAGCCGTTGGCCCCGGCTGATGCCGCTGGCGATCGTGGCTGCTCTTCCCTTTCGCGTGCCGCTGCATGCGGGTGGGGACACCGCGAATCTGCTCGTTCCCCTCTACCTCGTGATTGCCGGGGGGGTCCTGGCCAGCGCCGCCCGAACCTGGCGCGCTGGACCGGCGGGTGGTGCAGGGGTGGGGGGGGTCGAGGACGGACCGTGGCCCGCCCGCAGTGCCCCCCCCACCCCTGCGACAGGACCCGCCGGAGGACCCGCCACGTGGCTACCCCGGGTCCTGGCCGCGGTGGTCGTCCTCTATGCGGTGCAAGTCCTGTACTCGGCGGACTTCTCCAAGGGGCTGCAGGACGTCTGCTTCTTCTTCGTGCCGTTCTCGCTGGTCTACAGGGTGCTGCGGGACGTGGACTGGGATCGGAAGCTCTTGGCTCTCGTCGTGTGGGTGGTGGCCGTAGAGGCGGTGGCATTTGTGTTGGTCGGGACGGTCGAGTGGGTGAGCGGGAGCCTCTTCTGGAACGACCAGGTGATCAGGTCGAACGATTTCCACACGTACTTCCGAGTCAACTCGGTCTTCTGGGACCCGAACATCTACGGGCGGTACTTGGCTCTCGTTGCTGTGGTGGCGATGAGCGTGCTTCTCTGGGCGAGGGAGCAGCGGACGATGGCCCTGCTCACTGCTCTTGTGGCGGTCGTCTGGTTCGGGCTCTTCCCGACCTACTCGCAATCGAGCTTCGCAGCGCTCCTCGCGGGCCTTGCCGTACTTGCCGCGATCAAGTGGAGCCTGAAGTGGACCGCGGCCGCCGTCGGCGCCGCGGCCGTATTCGGGATCTTGGTCGTGCTCTTTGCCGGAGGCGCGTCCAAGCTCAGCCCCAACCGGATCAACCTCGACCTCAGCGGCCGAGGCAACTTGATCTCCGGCGGCGTCCACCTCTTCGCCCAGCGCCCGATCTACGGCTACGGCTCGGGCTCCTTCCCCAAGGCCTACCGCGAACACGTGAAGACGAAAAAAGCTCCCGTCTCCGTCTCGCACACCGAGCCGGTAACGGTGGCAGCGGAGCAGGGGGTAATCGGCCTCATCGCATATGCAGCTCTGGTCTTTACGGCGCTTTGGGCAATGGCATCCGGTCTATTCGGTTCTCGCGTGGGTGGCGCGGGGGTGGGGGGGGTCGAGGACGGACCGTGGCCCGCCCGCAGCGCCCCCCCCACCCCCGCGACAGGACCCGCGCGCCAAACCCCCATAGCCCGCGCCGCCGTCCTCGCCACCTTCGTCGCCCTGCTGGTCCACACGATGGCCTACGCCGGCTTCTTCGAGGACCCGATCACCTGGGTCCTGCTGGCGATGGGCTCCACGCTTGCGGCTAGGGTCAGCGCGTGTCGGGATACCTCCGTCGCCTAGCGACAACCGGGGCCGCCTACACGGCGGCGAGCATCTTCTCGAAGCTGGTCGCGGTCGCCCTGCTGCCGCTCTACACGCGGTACCTGACCACTGCCGACTACGGCGCCGCCGAGGTGATGTTCGCCGCGGTGGTCTCGGCGAGCATCGTCGTCCGGCTCGGCCTGCTCGAGGCCCTGCTGCGCTTCTACTACAAGGACGACGAGAGCCCCGACACGGTCGTCGGCACCTCCTTCGCGGCGCTGTTCTGGCTCTCGAGCGCCGCGGCCCTGGTCGCGCTTCCCTTCGCCCAGCCGATCTCCGAAGCGCTGCTCGACGAACCCGCGGCGGACCTGGCGCGGATCTCGATTGGCGGCCTTTGGGTGCTGACCATGTTCGAGTATCTGCTCACCCTCTTCCGCCTCGAGGAGCGGGCACGGGCCTACTTCACGACGACGATGCTCAGCGTCGTCGCGGCGATCGCGCTGACCGTCGTCCTCGTCGTCGGCGGCGGCGAGGGAGCGCGTGGGCTGCTGCTCGGCAGCTACGCGAGCGGCGCCGTCTTCGTCCTCGGCCTGATCTGGGTGCATCGCCGCCGCCTCTCCCTGCGCATCGACCGTCCGCTGTTGCGCCGTCTGCTGCGCTTCGGCCTGCCGACGATGCCGGCCGAGCTCTCGCTCTACGCGCTCAACTTCGTCGACCGCGTGATCATCGCCCGCTCGCTCGGCCTCGCCGAGGCCGGCCTCTACGCGCTGGCGGTCAAGTTCGCCCAGGCGGTCAACGTCCTCGTTCGCGGCTTCCAGCTCGCCTGGCCGCCGCTCGCCTACTCGATTCGAGAGGACGGCGAGGCGAGGCGCGTCTACGCCGCCGTGGTCACCTGGTTCACCACCGGCTGCACCTTCGTCGTCGTCGGCATGTGGCTGCTCTCGCGCTGGATCGTCCGCGCCCTCGCCGCACCCAAGTTCTTCGAAGCCTTCGAACCGATCGGCCTGCTCGCCGCCGGCGTCACCCTCTACGCGCTTTACATGGTCCTGGTCGTGATCCTCGGTCGCACTGGGCGGACCGAGTTCAACTTCCCGGCGACCGCCGCCGCGCTCGCCGCCAACGTTGCGCTCAACCTCATCCTGGTGCCGGCGTTCGGCATCGTCGGCGCGGCCGTTGCCCTGGTCGCTTCCTACCTGGTCGTGCTGGCGCTGATGTACGGGTTCACCCAGCGGCTCTTCCCGGTGCCCTACGAATGGGCGCGCCTCGCCCGCGTCGTCTTCGCGGCCGCGGCCCTCGTCGCCGCCGGCGAGCTGCTGCTGCCAACCGCGGGCGCAAGCGGTCTCCTTTCCAGGTCGGCGCTCTGGCTCGCCTATCCGCTGGCCCTGTTCGCGAGCGGCTTCTTCACGCCCGCTGAGCGCCACTGGCTCGCCGGCCTGCGCCACCCGGTCGAGCTGTTCGAGCGCCTGCGCGGCCTGCGCCCCTCCCCTGCGGTCGACGGTCGCATCCCCGAGGCGATGGAGGCCGAGTTGCTGGATGAGGATGCGCGTTTGTGACGGGCGGTCCAGGCAGGGGTGGAACGTCTTGTACTTTTTCGCGAGCGCTCGCCTGAGGCGCCAGCGATCCCCGGGGCTCGAAAAAGTTAAGTGGAATCCCTGCCGGGACCGCCCGATCCCATCGCCTTGTCCCTAATGCCTTCCCCCCGGCCCGGCAGCAGCGCCTGGCGCGCGTGGGCCCAGTAGATGCGCGCCGGATGTCCCGGCAGGACCGTGGCGATCGCGGCGCGGGCGGCGTAGGCCCAGACGCTCAGCAGCCGGAACGCCATCACGGCCGCCCAGCCGTGGTGCTTGCGCATGTAGAGGTTGCGGTTGCGGTGGAATTCGACGATCCGCGGCAGGCCCTCGGCGAGGTCGGTCGAGAGCTGGTCGTGATGAACGGCTTCGGCCCGCGGCACGTATAGGCTGTGCCAGCCGGCGTCGGCGAGCCTCTTGGCAAAGTCGCACTCGTCGGAGTAGACGAAGAAGTCAGGGTCCATGTAGTCGATCGACGTCGCGGCCTCGCGGCGGACCAGCAGCGCGCTCGACTGCGCCCAGTCGACTCTTCGCACAACCGAGCCGCCGCTCTGCACGGTCAGCCAGCGGTGCAGGAAGAGCGCTCCCGCCAGCGCCGTGCCGACGCTGGGGAAGCGCCAGGCGCAGTGCACTGGCTCGCCCGCCGAGTCGAGCAGCTGCGCTCCCGCCACCGCCGCGGCTGGATCTGCTTCCAGGGCTGCGAGGAGCGCCGCTGTAGCCCCCGGCCGCAGCTCGGAGTCCTCGTTCAGCAGCAGGCAGAACTCGCCCTTCGCCGTGCGCATCAGGGTCGAGTCGTTCTCGGCCTTGCCGGTGCGCCGCTCGAGCGCGATCAGCCGCACGTCGCCGCTCCGCGCCCGCACCGCCTCGGCTGAGCCGTCCGTCGAGGCGTTGTCGAGGACGAGGATCTCGTGCTCGACCCCGGCCGGGTGCGTGCGCTCGATCGCATCGAGGCAGGCGAGCAGGTACTCGCGGCCGTTCGTGTTCACGACGCAGTAGGAGAGCGTGGGCGCCACGGGGGTGACCATAATCGCCCGTCATGCGGGTGCAGCTGGTCGACCCCTCCGCCTTCACGCCTCCCTACGACCGCGCCTTGGCCGCGGCGCTGGCCCGTGCGGGCGCCGAGGTCGAGCTGCTGACCAGCCGCTTCCTCTACGGCGCCGTGCCCGCCGCGGAGGGCTACGAGGTGCGCGAGCGCTTCTACCGCCGCAGCACCGCCCGCGGTCTCGACGCCCCGAGGCGGCGCGCCTTCAAGGCGGCGGAGCACTTGGCCGACATGACGCGCCTGCGCGCCGCCCTCGACGCCGACGTCATCCACTACCAATGGCTGACGATGCCGGCTCTGGACGCGCACCTGCTGCCGCCGCCTCGCCCGCGGGCGATGACCGCGCACTACATCCTGCCGCCGCACCCGAGTCGTCGCCAGGTGAGGATCGCACGACGCGTCTTCGGCCGCATGGACGCCGTCGTCGCCCACTCCGAGCACGGCGCAGCCCGTCTGCGCGACGAGGTCGGCCTCGACTCCGGCCGCGTCCACGTCATCCCGCACGGCGCCTTCGACTACCTCACCCGACTGCCCGACGAGAAGCCGCTGGCGCCCGAGCTCGAGGGCGCAGAGGGCCCGGTGATCCTCTTCTTTGGCCTGCTGCGCCCGTACAAGGGAATCGACACCCTGCTGCGCGCCTTCCGCGAGATCGACGGCGCCGAGCTCTGGATCGTCGGCAATCCGCGTATGGACATCGGCCCGCTGCGCCAGCTCGCGGCCGAAGCGCCCGGCCGCGTCCGCTTCGTCGCTCGCTTCATCGCGGACGCCGAGATCCCGGCGATCTTCCGCCGCGCCGACGTCGTGGTCCTCCCCTACCGGGACGCCGAGCACTCCGGCGTGCTCTACACGGGCCTGGCCTTCGGCAAGCCGCTCGTGCTCAGCGCGGTCGGGGGCTTCCCGGAGGTCGCCGCCACCGGAGCGGCGCGCCTCGTCCCGCCCGAGGACCCCGCGGCGCTCGCCACGACCCTGAGTGAGCTGGTCACCGACCGGGGGGCGCGCGAGGAGCTCGCCCACGCCGCGAAACGAACCGCCGCCGGGCCCTACTCGTGGGACGCGATCGCCCGCCAAACGCTCTCCCTCTACGGGCACCTCCTGGAAGCCCACCCCCCGCGAACTGCATCAAATTCCCTATCTGCCAGAGAGGGAATTTGATGCAGTTCGTTGAGGTCGTCTTCTGGCTCAGCGCCGGTCTGCTCGTCTACACGCACCTGGGCTACCCGTTGGTCCTGCGAGTGCTGGTGGCGACGCGTCGCAAGCCGACTCTGGAGCCGCGCGTCGTCGAGGAGCTGCCGCGGGTCTCCCTCATCGTCGCCGCCTACGACGAGGAGGATGTGATCGAGGCCAAGGTCGCCAACGCGCTCGCGCTCGACTACCCGCGGGAGCGGCTGGAGCTGATCGTCGCCTCCGATGGCTCCAGCGACGCGACGGTCGAGCGGGCTCGCGCCGCCGGCGCCGACCTAGTCCTCGACCTGGCGCGGGCCGGCAAGGTCTCCGCCCAGAACGCGGCCGCGGAGCGCGCCAGCGGCGAGATCCTCGCCTTCTCCGACGCCAACAGCCTCTGGGCCGAGGACGCGCTCCGGCACCTGGTCGAGCCCTTCGCCGACCCGGCGGTCGGCTACGTCTGCGGGCAGGTGCGCTTCCTCGACGCCGAGGGCGACAACCTCGAGGGCGCCTACTGGCGCTACGAGATGGCAGTGCGGGAGATGGAGTCCGCCCTCGCCGGCGTCACCGCCGGCAACGGCGCGATCTACGCGGTGCGCGCCGAGGCCTACGTCCCGCTCGGGCCGGCCGGCAGCCATGACCTCTCCTTCCCCTTCGCGCTCGCCAAGCGAGGGTCACGCTCGCTCTATGCCCCCTGGGCGCGGGCGGAGGAGAAGATGACGCCCACCCTCGAGGGCGAGTTCGCGCGCAAGCGGCGGATGATGGTCGGGCTCTGGGACATCGTCGTCGGCGAGCGGATGATCTCCCCGCGCGGCTACTCGACGCTCTACGCCTTCGAGCTCTTCTCGCACCGGCTGCTGCGCTACCTGAGCCCGCTCCTTCACCTCACCGCCTTCCTCACCAACCTCTTCCTGCTCGACCAGGGGTCGATCTACGTCGTCGCCTACTGCATCCAGCTCCTCGCGATCGCAGCGGCGATCCTCGGTGGCCAGTTCCGCTGGCGCCCGCTGCTCGTCGCTCGCTATTACGCCCTGACCACGCTCTCGATCGCCGCCGGGCTCTGGGACCGGCTGCGCCGCGGTCGCCCCGGGGCGTGGGAGAAGGCGCCGGGAACCCGGTGATGCCACGAATCTTCGACATCGCGATCGCCGCGGTCGCCCTGGTCGTCCTCTCGCCGGTCCTGTTGATCGCGACGATCGCGATCAAGCTGGGGAGCAGGGGGCCGGTCCTCTACCGGCAGCGCCGCGTTGGCCTGGATGGCGAGGAGTTCGAGATGCTGAAGCTGCGCACGATGGTCGAGGGCTCCGATCCCGTCGGCGTCGGGACCGTCGTGACCCGCGAGGACCCCCGCGTAACCCGCGCCGGCCGCGTCCTGCGCCGCACCTCGCTCGACGAGATCCCCAACCTGCTCAACGTCCTGCGCGGCGAGATGGCGATCGTCGGCCCGCGACCGACGATTCCGGCCCAGGTGATCGACTACACGCCACGCCAGCATCGCCGCCACGAGGTCCTACCGGGGATCACCGGCTGGGCCCAGGTCCAGGGCCGCGCCGGCATTCCCTGGGAGGAGCGGATCGAGCTCGACGTCTGGTACGTCGACAACCGCAGCGCCGCCCTCGACGTCCGCATCCTGCTCAGGACCGTCGGCCTTCTCCTCACCGGCCGCGGCCTCGCCCCCGACTGAGTCGCAACGCCTTTTCTTCCTTATCCATTGAAAAAGCGTTGCGGCCGCGGAGGAGTCGGTGACGGCATAGGGTCTTAGGCGTGAGCGACCGACCCAAGGTCTCCCTGCGCCGCTTCGAGCCCGGCGACGCCGCCGCCGTGCACCGCTGGTTCAACAACCCGGCGGCGACGGCCTCGCTGATGGAGCAGCGCGACTCCTTCTCGGAGCGGGACGCCGAGGCGTGGGTGGGGCGGGCGATGGACGATTCCGGCGAGGACCGCAAGTACGCGATCGTGGTCGAGGGCTACGACGAGCCGGTCGGCTTCACGGCGCTCTACGGACTCTTCCGCCAGACCGCGCCGGAGCTGGGGGCGCTGATCGGCGACGACGTCCGCGGCAAGGGCGTCGGCCGCCGCGCCGAGGCGCTGACGCTCGCCAAGGCCTTCGACGAGTTCGGCGCCCACCGCGTCTACGGACGTATTCCTGCTCGCAACGAGGTCGCGAAGAGGACCGTCGCCGGCCTCGGTTGGAAGCACGAGGGGACGATGCGCGCCCACCTGCGGCGCGAGGACGGGCCGCCCGACGACTGCGAGGTCTGGGGCGTCCTGCCCGAGGAGTTCCGCGCCGCGGCCGCGGACCTGCTGGCGTGACCGCCGCCGCGCCGATGGCCGAGCTGCTCGAGGACGCCGGCGAGGCCGTCGCGGGCGAGGACTTCTTCAGCTCCCGTCCTTTCCTCGACGCCGAAGGCGTCACGCACACCCTGCGGATCGCCGCCGAGGGCATCGAGCTGCTCGCTCCCCTGATCGTCCGCAAGATCGAAGGTACGGACGAGCGCGACGCAATCTCCCCCTACGGGTATCCGGGCTTCCAACCCAAGCCCGACTGTCCACAGTCAGCGATCGATCCGGCGGCGATCGACTTCTCGGACACCGGCCTCGTCTCGATCTTCCTTCGCCATACGCTCGCCGAGCCGCCGTTCCTCGGCGCCCGCGAGCGCAACGTCGTCCAGATCGCCGACCCGTCGCTGCCGGCCAAGACCCGCGGCAGCGACCGCAACCGGATCAACAAGAACGTCCGCCTCGGGTATCGCGTGCGCCTCGTCCCTGGCCCGCAGACCTCACCCGCCGATCGCGCCGGCTTCCTCGCCGCCTACGAGCAGACGATGCGACGCGCTGGTGCCGGAGAGCGCTACTTCTTCGGCGCCGCCTACTTCGACCGCATCCTCGAGTCCTCACAGGCCTGGCTCGCGCTCGCCGACGACCCGGACGCCGACGTAGCCGCGGCCTCGATCGCGGTGCGCAGCGACGGCTTCCTCCACTACTACCTCAGCGGCACTGCCGACGCGGCTCTGCGCGACTCACCGATGAAGAACGTCGTCGCTCGCCTGGTCGAGCTCTCCACGGAGTTGGAGCTGCCGCTCAACCTCGGCGGCGGCCTCGCCCCGGGCGACGCCCTCGAGGAGTTCAAGCGCGGCTTCGCCAACCGCGAGCAGGGCTGGGCGACCTCGGAGGTCGTCTGCGACCGCGCCGCCTACGAGCGCCTCAGCGCGGGACACGTAGGCGCCGACTTCTTCCCCGCCTACAGGCGTTAGCCGATCGTCGGTTCCTCGGGCGTTGGGCCCGTGATCGGGAAGTTGTGCGCGCCCTCTCGCGCGTGTCCCCACTTCAGTTCGCCGAAGTCGCGGATCGCGTCCAGGGTGATCTCACCCTTGTATTCGTTGCACCCCATCAGGTTGCGCCAGGTGGTCGCGGCGACGGCGTAGGACATGTTTTCGTTGGGGAAGAGGAGCGAGCCCCCGTACATCGTGTCGTAGAGGCCGATGAGTTCGAGCTGGTCGCTTTCGGGAAGGTCGGGCGAGTACTGGATCTGCAGCCGGCCGTGCTCGAGCGAGTGCACCATCGACATTTCTTTGGGCATTTCGCTGTAGGCGCCGTCGGCCTGCTGATAGGGCGGTTCGACGTGGTTGCCGGAGGTCGGCGGGTTGGTCCCGTATTCCGGCGTCGGCGCGGTCGGCGGTAGGTGGTTGTGACCCTCATCTTTCAGGTTGAGGCGAAGGTCGCAGCCGGCCTTCTTGGCGGCTACTTTCAGGTTCGCCACCTTTGGAGCGGGCGCCGTCGTCCCGGTCCTCTGGTCGGGTTGGACGCCGTTGGTCGAGCCGCTTCCCTGGTTGATGTGGGCGCTGCCTTCGTCGTTTTTGTTGGCGGAGGAAACGACGACGAGCACGATGCCGATCACCACCGCGATGCCGATCACACCGGCGACGCCATAGCCGACCATCAGCCGCCGCCGGTCCGAGCCAGCCCTTTTGCGCTCGCGCGCTTCGCGCGCTTCGCGCAGGCGCTCCCTCTCTTCCTCCCTGCGATTTGCCATCCCGGGGCGGGTATTTTAGTCAGACGGTCTTGGTCAGGTCCTCGACGTCGCCACCGGGCCGCTCCCAGGGCCGCGCCGCGCGCAGGGCGCCGAGCACCGCGCGCGTCGCCGGCGCGCGGTTGAGCGCGTAGAAGTGGATGCCCGGTGCGCCGCCGATCAGCAGCTCGGCGCACTGCTGCGCCGCGTAGGCGATGCCGAGCTCGAACTCCGCCCGCTCGTCCCCTTCGGCCGCCTCGAAGGCGGATTCCAGCGGCGCCGGGATGGTCGCGTCGCAGAGGTCGCAGATGCGCTTCGTCTGGGCGAAGCTGGCGACCGGGATGACGCCGGCGAGGATAGGCACGTCGATGCCCACGGCCCTCGCTGCGGCGACGAAGTCGAAGTAGACGGCGTTGTCGAAGAAGAGCTGCGTGATCAGGAACGTGGCGCCGGACTCGACCTTCGTCTTCAGGTAGGCGAGGTCGGTTTGCAGGTCGGGCGCCTCGGGGTGGACCTCGGGGAAGCAGGCGCCGCCGACGGCGAAGTCCCAGCGCTCGCCGATGAAGGCCGCCAGCTCGGCGGCGCTGCCGAGGCCGCCCTCGGGCTGCACGAAATCGGCCTGCCCCCGGGGCGGATCGCCGCGCAGGGCGAAGACGTTCTCGATCCCGGCCGCGGCGATTCGGTCGAGCGTCGCCGCCAGGCCCTCCTTGGTCTCGCCGACGCAGCTCAGGTGGGCCATCGTCTCCAGGCCGACGTCGTCCCTGAGGGCGCGGGTGATCTCGACCGTGCCCTCCCGAGTCGAGCCGCCGGCCCCGTAGGTGACCGAGACGAAGTCGGGCTTCAGCTCAGCCAGCGTGCGCGCCGTCTCGAAGAGAGCGTCGGTCGCCTCCTCGGTCTTCGGCGGGAAGAACTCGACCGAGAAGGTCGGTCCGCCGCCGCGGATGATCTCGTCGATGCGCACGAGGTGAGAGTAGCCGCCACGCGTCAGCCGCGCGCGACCCTGTCCTGGAAATACGCTTCGATGTCCTCGAGCCGCTTGCCCTTCGTCTCGGGGACCAGCTTCCAGCAGAAGATCAGGGTGAGGATGCCGATCCCCCCGTAGAGCCAGAAGGCGCCGGGCCGGCCGAGCTCGTCGATCAGCAGGAGGAAGGTCAGCGAGACGACGAAGTTGGAGGCCCAGTTGGCCATCGTCCCCATTCCCGCCGCCTTGCTGCGCACGCCGAGCGGGTAGATCTCGGCGTTGAGCAGCCAGAAGATCGGGCCGAGGCTGACCGCGAAGGAGGCGACGTAAGCCATCAGGCTGACGATCGCGACGACCGAGGCAAGGGTGCTCCCGCCACCGCCGACGAATGCCGCCCCGAGCGCGAAGAGGGAGAGGACCATGCCCGAGACCCCGACCATCAGCAGCGTTCGGCGCCCGGCCCGGTCGAGCAGCCTCAGAGCGACGATCGTCATCCCGACGTTGATCGCCCCGACGCCGACGGCGGCCAGGATCGAGCCGGCGGAGGAATCGACTCCGGTGAATTCGACGATCGTCGGCGCGTAGTAGATGACGGTGTTGATGCCGGTGACCTGCTGCAGGATCGCGAGGCCGACACCGACGACCAGGGCCGCGCGGACGGCCGGTTGCAGGAGCTCGCTCCAGGCGCCGGGCTTGGCGTCGATGCTGCCCTTGATCTCCTCCAGCTCGCGGTCGATCGTGTCCGGGTCGTCGACGCGGATCTTCGCCAGCGTCGCCCGCGCGGCGAAGTCGTCGCCGGTCATCACCAGCCAGCGCGGGCTTTGCGGCATGCGCAGCATCCCGACCGTCAGCGCCAGCGCCGGCACGCAGCCGAGGCCGAGCATCCAGCGCCACCCTTCGACCGGCTCGAGGGCGAGGCTGACCAGGTAGGCGACGAGGATGCCGACGGTGACCGCGAGCTGGAAGAAGCTGACCAGGCGCCCGCGACTCTCAGGCGGCGACACCTCCGAGATGTAGACGGGGGCCGCCGCCGAGGCGAGGCCGATCGCGACTCCGACCACGACGCGGGCGACGACGAGGACCTCGACGCCGGGGGCGGCGGCGCTGGCAAGCGCGCCGACGATGAAGACGAGCGCCGCGAGCAGGATCATCGCTCGCCGTCCGTAGCGGTCCGCCGCCGGTCCGGCAACGGCGGCGCCGGCGATCGCCCCGACCGGCACGGCGGCGACCACCAGACCCTGGGCGAAGCTGCCGAGGTCGAAGTCGCCCTTGATGAAGAGCAGGGCGCCGGCGATGGTCCCCGTGTCGTATCCGAAGAGCAGACCCCCGAGACCGGCGATGGCGGCGGTCAGGACGACGTTGCGGCGCGCCCGGCGGCGGGAGGCGTCGAGGCCGTCGCTCATCTGGCCGACCGTATACGCGCCCGCGGACACGGCATTTGTCCGGAGTTTGCGGAAACGTATTCGTCGCCCCCCTGGCGCGACGGCCGGCATCGCGCTAAGTTCGATCTGCGACTGGGAAGGAGCGGCTCCGTTGAAGCCAGCGGCAGGTCGGTCTCGAAGGTGGCGCGAAGAAGCTTCGCGTGCGAAGGCTACGCACGGGCAGGCAACGGAGCGCCACCCCCGGTCGTTTTTGCGTGCCCGGACTCCGGTGCCGTCCGGGTCGTCGCCTAGGTTCCCGCCTGGCTGTCCCCAAGCCTGCCCTCGACAGCCGCGCGCACCGGGGCGCACTTGGGAGCGGGGCGTCGACGCGAGACCCGGAGGCCGCGCGACTTAGCCCGCCCGCTCCCTTACTCTCCTTCGCGATGAGCGAGGAGATGCGCTACGAACGGGTTGGGGCGGCGGCGCTGCTGACGATCGACCGGCCCGAGCGCCGCAACGCGATCGACGCCGCCGCGGCCGAGGCGTTTCGCGCGGCGCTGACCGAGTTCGAGGCCGACGATGGCGCCCGCGTGCTCGTCCTCACCGGGGCCGGAGGCGTCGCCTTCTGCGCGGGCGCCGACCTGAAGGCGATGGACCTCGAAGTCGACCATCCACACGGGCCGATGGGGCCGACGCGGCTGACCCCGGCCAAGCCGGCGATCGCCGCGGTCGACGGCTGGTGCCTTGCCGGCGGTGTCGAGCTCGCCCTCTGGTGCGACCTGCGTCTTGCCACGCCCACTTCGACCTTCGGCCTCTTCGAGCGCCGCTGGGGCGTGCCGCTGGTCGACGGCGGCACGCAGCGGTTGCCGCGCATCGTCGGCATGGGGCGGGCATTGGAGCTGATCCTCACCGGCCGCCCGGTCGAGGTCGAGGAGGCGCACCGGATCGGCCTCGTCAACGAGGTGGTCGAGCCGGGGAAGCACGTGGAGCGGGCACTGGAGCTGGCTGAGCGGATCGCCGGCTTCCCGCAGGAGACGATGCTCGCCGACCGCCGCGCCGCGATCGAGGGCTTCGGGATGCCGCTCGCCGAGGGGATCGCGCTCGAGCACCGGCTCGGTCGCGAGACGCTCCACGTCGCGGTCGAAGGCGCCGCCCGCTTCGCCCGCGGCGAGGGTCGCCACGGCTCGGGTGTCTAGGGCGCCGCGGTGACGCGGCGCATCTCCTCCTCGGCTTCGTCGGGCCCGAGGTAGGGCATCAATACCGCGAAGACGAGGTCGGGGAGGATGCGCGGCAGCTCCGGCCCCCGCCCGGCGCGGATCTCGTCGAAGATCATCGAGGTCGCTCCGCCGATCGCGAAGCGGGCGGTGTCGGGAGGCAGCTCGCCGCTCTGACTCGAGTAGTCGCGCCCTTCCTCGAGGAACGGCGTGAAGCGGGCGAGCGCCGCGCGGTAGCGGGCGCGGGCGTCGTCGCCGGCGGTCGTCACCTCGACCATCGCCATGCGCGCGATGTCGGCCTCGATCGCGAGCAGCTCGACCAGGCCCTGGAGGCCGGCGGCGATCCGCTCGGGCCAGGGCTCGCCAGCGGCCGATTCGAAGGCGCTGGTGACGTGGGCGACGAGGACGTCGATCACCGCGTCGTAGGCCTCCAGGAAGCAGCCCTCCTTGTCCTCGAACATCTCGTAGAACGTCGCCCGCGAGACGCCGGCCACCTCGATCACGTCGGTGACGGTCGTCGCCTCGTAGCCTTTCGCGGCCGCGACGCGGACCATCGCCTCCAGCATCCGCTCGCGCTGGGAGCGAACGACGTACGCGCGGGGAAGTCCGTGGCGTCCGCTTGGCAGTCGGTCTGGATTCGAAGTCGAGGGCGAATCCACAAATCCAATGTAGGGCAGGGACGGCACGCTGTCCAACGCTCGCAGAACGCGGCGTTCCGGTTGACGCAGCGGGTGTCCTGGCGGTCAGGCGCGCGCGGCCTGCATCTCGGCTTCGGCCGCCTCGGCGCCGAAGTAGGGCAGCACCGCGAAGTACATGAACTCGGGCAGCAGGTCGCGGAACCCGTCGGTCGCCCCGGTGGCGAGCCGCGCGTGGACGATCGCGTGGATGCCGGCGACGATCCCCTCCGGGGCGATCGGCGGCGGCGACTCTCCGCCCTCGACCGAATCCCTCGCCGAGTCGACGAACTCGGCGATGCGGCGCATCACCTCGGCCCGCTTCTCCAGGGCCTCCGGCCCCGCCGCGTGCACCTCGACGATCACGGCGCGGCCGATGTCGGGCTCGCGATCGAGGGCGTCGAGCAGCGCGGTCAGACCCGCCCGCAGCTTTCCCTGCCAGCTCGACTCCGCCGCGGCGGCGGGGACCACGACCGCTTCCAGCCGCTCGACTCCCCAGTCGAACGCCTCCAGGTAGCAGGCGTCCTTGTCGGGGAAGTTGTCGTAGAACGCCTGCCGGTAGAGCCCAGTCAGGTCCAGGACCGTGCGCACCGAGGCACCGTCGTAGCCGCTCGATCCGACCGCCTCGAGCATCCCCTCCAGGATCCTGTCACGCTTGGATGCAGTCACGGGTTCGAGTCCGGAAGCGACCCGGGGGCTGTCTCCCCCCGCGCCGCCGGTCTCAGCCGCCGCCTGGCTCTCGGTTGCGGCCTGCTTTCCCATCCGGTCCTTCCTCTGCTCAGTCAAGGGAACGGGTTGTCTGGCCCTCGGTACTGTAACGGTATCTGATTCTCCCGTCCAGATTGGCATCGGAAATCGTGCCGAGTACGCTGGCTCGACCGTGGCCGATCGCACGCCTCCAGCGACCCGGGCACAGCCCGGAAAGCACTCCCTCCCGCGCGAGTTCATCGCCCAGCACCAGCGGGCGCGGATCATCGCCGCGCTCGCCGCGGCGACCGTCGAGAAGGGCTACCGGTCGGTCACCGTCGCCGACATCGTCCGCGGCGCCGGGATCGCCCGCAACACCTTCTATGAGAACTTCTCCTCCAAGGAGGACTGCTTCCTCTCGGCCTGCGACTACGCGGTGAAGGAGGCCCGCGGGCGGGTGATCGCCGCCGCCAGCTCGGTTGACGCCTGGCCCGAGCGCGTGCGCGCCGGCCTCGCCGCGTTCTTGGAGTACGTCGATAGCGAGCCGGCGCTGGCGCGCACCTGCATCGTCGAGGCCCTCTCCGCGGGGCCGGCGGCGGTCGAGCGCTACGAGCGCTCGATCCAGGCCTTCGTGCCGCTCTTCCGCCTTGGCCGCGAAGCCTCGGACAAGGGCGACGTTCTGCCGGAGACGCTCGAGGAGACGATCGTCGGCGGCATCTTCTGGATTCTCTACCAGCGCATCGTGATGGGGCAGGTCGAGCAGATCCATGACCTGCTCGACCAGCTGGTCGAGTTCTCGCTCACCCCGTATATAGGCGCGGAGTCCGCAAAGCGGGTTGCGGCAGGCGCTCCGCCGTCGACGGCAGTGGGCTGAACCGGGGGCAGGGTGGGGGGCCCATGACCTAGTGTTCGAACTCGAGACGCGCGGGCGCTCCGCCGAGCAGGAGCGCCAGGCCATTCTCGACGCCGCCGTCGAGACCGCCGCCGAGCATGGGTACGGGGGGACGACCCTCGCGATGATCCTCGAGCGCGCGGATCTCGACCGATCCGACTTCGATCGCCACTTCCGCGACAAGCAGGACTGCTTTCTCACCGCCTGGCAGGAGCAGAACGAAAGCTGCATGCGCGAGATGCTCGACGCGTACAACAGCGAGGAGCGCTGGCCCGACCGCCTGCGCGCCGTCGCCGCGACGATCGTCGACGGCCTTTGCAGCGACCCGAGCCGCGCCTGCTTCGCGATCGAGGTGCTCGCCGTCGGCGACTCCGCCCGCGCCCGGCGCGACATGACGATGCGGGTGATCGCGTCGCTGATCGACGCCGGCCGCAACGAGATGGACGACCCCGAGTCGGTCCCCCACACGACCGCCGAGGCGCTCGCCGGGGCAGCCTACGGGCTGATCTACTCGCGGATAGTGAGGGGCCGCGCCGAGGATCTGCCAGAGCTCGTGCCACAGCTGATGGCGGCCGCAGTGATGCCCTATATGGGAATTGACGCGGGTCTAGCTGAGCTTACACACGGTTTTGAGACGCCATCGCGATATCGTCGAGCTGTGGCCAAAC